>Ga0209475_10000562_pt1 | contig 70455 bp, 63 predicted proteins | sample tdDd471_FD_187128 | JGI IMG/M metagenome (GOLD analysis project Ga0209475, IMG submission 187128) | Marine sediment microbial communities from the Atlantic coast under amendment with organic carbon and nitrate - tdDd47.1 (SPAdes)... | ecosystem: Environmental > Aquatic > Marine > Coastal >... | reverse complement strand
TTTTGTCGAACCGACAGGGTTCTCGAAGCACTTGTCGATCCGCAAAAACAAAAAAACCCGCCAAATGTCTGATATGTAGCCATTCGCTGACAGAGGGATTATTCCGCGCTTCCTGCGCTCCACCCCTTCGGGGTCATCGGCTTGTTGCCGATGTTCAAAATTGTTCCAGACAATTTTGTCGAACCGGAGGGTTCTGCATATACACTGACTTTCCTTCAAACATAAAAAAACCCGCCAAAAGGCGGGTTTTTTTATGTTTGGCGGAGAGACAGGGATTCGAACCCTGGATGGGCTATTAACCCATGCCGGTTTTCAAGACCGGTGCATTCAACCGCTCTGCCATCTCTCCAGTTGAGGGGCGCATACTACCGGAATATTTCGCGTTGGAAAAGTCTAAAATGACAAAATTTTTGATTTTTTTCGCCACTGACGAAACTTTGACCAAATCTTGTTACAAATATCGCTAAAATACTTGACCAAAAGGGTTGGGTTCTTTATTTTGAACCCTTATTATAAATACAAATCTAATATGTAAACCATCTGTTTAACAGGAGTTAATCAATGCAACCGAATTCACCGGTACAACAAAGAACGCAAGGTCAAGCGATTGAAATAAATAAGGTTCTTCAGAACACTTATATGCTTCTATCTGCGACGTTTGTTTTCTCAGCTGTTATGGCTGCTATATCAACGTTTCTTTACATGCCACCAATGACTTATCTGATTTGTATTGGCCTGTCATTCCTCATTATTTGGTTTGTGCTTCCGCGTACTGCTAATTCTGCAAGCGGTCTTGTAACGGTCTTTGCCATCACAGGGCTAATGGGATTTGGCATTGGCCCACTCCTCAATAACTATTTAGCGCTTTCAAACGGTTCTCAAATCGTCGGAACTGCACTCGGCGGAACGGGTATTATCTTCTTTGCCCTTTCCGGTTACGCACTGATGAGCAAAAAAGATTTCAACTTTATGGGCGGCTTTTTGCTGGTAGGCCTTATGATCGCCATCGTAGCCTCATTAGCAAATATCTTCTTGCAAATTTCAGGGTTATCTCTCGCTATTTCAGCCGTCGTTATCATGATTATGAGTGGTTTTATCCTTTACGATACCAGTCAAATGATTCATAGACCTGAATCTTCAAACTATATTTTGATGACGGTTTCGTTATTCCTGAATATATTCAACATTTTCATTAGCTTACTGCACTTATTAGGCTTTGCCAACGACGAATAAGTATCGACAGATAGGCAATTAAAAGATTAAAGGGCTCGGTATTAGAGCCCTATTTTTTTGTAGGTAAATAATATGGATTGGATGAAGATTGGATCGGCAATTTTGTTGATTATGTTTTTGTTTTTTCTCTTCCCTCGAGTCAAGCATGAGTTAAAGCACGGGAAGAAAGGTAGTCAACAAGAATGGTTAGGTGCTTTTGCAATACTCGGAGCAGTAGCTCTTTTTGTCTGGCTTCTAATGCAATCGGTGTAACTTGATTTACTAATCTCGTTAGCCGCGTTCTCCGGCAGCGTTTAATGAGTAAGTCTGTATGTGTCGTCCTAGAATAGGACGACACAGAGCAAGGAAGAATATTTAATTAAACCACGCCGTAAGCCAGCATCGCGTTGGCTACCTTAACAAATCCTGCCAGGTTGGCGCCTTTCACATAATCAACATACTCGCCATTTTCACCATACTTAAGACACTGATCATGAATTTCGGCCATAATTCCCTGTAATTTCACGTCCAGCTCTCGCCTTGTCCAGGCAAGACGCTGGCTATTTTGCGACATTTCCAGGCCAGATACTGCAACACCACCGGCATTTGACGCTTTACCCGGGGCATAAAGGATTTTGTTGTTGTGGAATACATGGATAGCGTCAATATAGGTTGGCATATTGGCCCCTTCCGCAATCGCAATGACACCGTTTTCGACCAGCTTTTTCGCATCGTCAACCCCAATCTCATTTTGCGTGGCGCATGGCAAAGCGATATCACACGGGATTCCCCACGGCTTCTGACCTTCAAAATACTCAACGCCATATTTTTCCGCATACTCTTTGATGCGCCCGCGTTTAACCGTTTTTAACTCGATCAGATAAGCCAGCTTTTCTTCATCAATGCCGTCAGGATCGTGGATAAATCCGCCCGAATCAGACATGGTCACAACCCTTCCGCCAAGCTGAATTACTTTTTCAGCAGCGTACTGGGCGACGTTGCCTGAGCCAGATATCACTACAGTTTTATCTTTCACTGAGTCGCCGCGGTGCTGCAACATTAAATCCATAAAGTAAACACATCCATAACCCGTGGCTTCGGTTCGAATCAGACTACCGCCAAATTCGAGAGATTTTCCTGTTAGCGTGCCGGTAAATTCATTTTCTAGACGCTTGTATTGACCAAACAGATAACCGATTTCACGCGCTCCGACACCAATGTCGCCAGCAGGTACATCTCGGTTAGGCCCGATATGCTTGTGGAGCTCAGTCATAAATGACTGGCAAAATCGCATGACTTCACGGTCAGACTTTCCTTTTGGATCAAAATCGGACCCACCTTTACCACCGCCCATCGGTAGCGTAGTCAGGCTATTTTTAAAGACTTGTTCAAATCCCAGGAATTTTAAAATACTTTGATTAACTGATGGATGAAATCTTAGACCGCCTTTATACGGGCCAATGGCGCTGTTGTATTGCACTCGATAGCCACGATTAACCTGAATATGACCTTCGTCGTCTTCCCAGCTCACGCGGAATGACACAATACGGTCAGGTTCTATCATTCTCTCCAGGATTGCCGCCTGGTTGTAATTCGGGTGTTCATTGACAAAAGGAATGATATCTTCGGCAACCTCTTGCACCGCCTGGTGGAATTCGACTTCACCGGGATTGCGATGCCGCACTTCTTCCATAAAGGACTCGAGGTCTAACTTTTTCTTTTTCATCAGAATATCTCTTTGGGTAAGTGATTATAAAATCTTCATGTCGTTAAGTTTTTAGTGTCGCTAAAAGCTTGTGTCGTTAATACCTAAAAGTATTTATCACGGGCAGATTTTTCTGCTAGCGTGGATTATGTCTGTCTGTATCTAGCAAAGAGATTAGACCAGTCCTCAATTCCGTCATTTTTACGAAAAACTTGATTTAAATTAAGCCTTCGCTGAAAATTAGCCGCATCTCAGTTAACGGCGACACACTATGTCCGCGTCAATCAGCATTCTCGTCACAGGTTCTCCTACTCAGTCACAGGCACATCATTCGGCGATACGTTTTCTTAATGCGGCTATCAAAAATGGCTGTAAAATCGACAGCGTGTTTTTTTACCAGGATGCCGTATTAGTGGCGAACCAATTTATCTGCCTACCTGACGATGAAACCCAACTTTCTCAGCGATGGTTATCGCTTTCCGAGCAACACGGTTTTGAATTGCAGGTTTGCGTCGCAGCGGCAAATCGGCGCGGTATCATTAACCGGGAAGAAGCCCAACTCAATCAAAAACCGCACGAGAGCGTACTCAAAGGCTTCTCTGTTTTAGGCCTTGGGCTTTTAACCGCTAGTTTGTCAAAACCGATAAACCGATTTATTCATTTTAAATAAAGTGACAATTAATAAAGTAGACATACCATGGCCGCTACAATTACAACCACAGTGATTATTGATTCACCACCGATAGGCAGAATCAATGGTAAGGAAGGCCTCGATCTGGCTTTAGTCTGCGCCGCCTTCGACCATCAGGTCAACTTGATTTTTGTCGACGACGGCGTATTGCACTTGCTCGACAATCAAGACGAGCAATTTTTTGACGATAAAATGCACGATAAGCAATTGAAAGCACTAGAATTTTATGGCATTGAGTCCATTTACGCGGAATCGGAATCTGTTTCGCAATTTGGGCTTTCTCCCACGACACTCATTGAATCGGTCGAATTGATTAATCGCAATCAAATTAATGGGTTATGTCAAAATAGCGATCATACGGTGACTTTTTCATGAGCAAACTCCACCTGATTTCTCAGCCAATGACCGCTGAGCAGCTACAAGCTTCAATTGCGCGTTATATCGCCGCTGAAGATCCGCTGCTGTTTATAGGCGACGCTGTCGTCGTCTTGCTAAAACACCCGCACCGGGATCTGCTTTTAACACTAGACAATTCCATCTATGCACTCACCGCCGATCTGAAAAGTCGCGGACTGGCCGACAAAATTCCGGATTTAATTCATTCCTGTCACGATGATAAAATGGTCGAGTTAACTTTAACTTCCTCTCAGGTTATTAGCTGGTAATGTCAAATTCGATAGCGCATCAACTCCCGCCTCATATTGAAACTGATGCACAGGGGTATTTAAAAGACGCCACCCAGTGGGATGAGTCTCTTGCCGAAACGATTGCCGCAATAGAAGGCATCGAATTGTCAGACGACCACTGGCAAGTTGTTCGCTATGTGCGAAAGTTTTATCAGGAATTTAACACCAGCCCTTCGATCCGACCGTTAGTAAAATACCTGGGCAAAGTTCTGCCGCCGGAAAAAGGCAACAGTCTATATTTGCAAGTTTTATTTCCAGAAGGGCCGGCAAAACAGGCCACCAAAATCGCAGGGCTTCCCAAACCAGCCAGGTGCACTTAATAGTCGCCTGCTTAATTGTCACCTAATGAATAGTCGCCCACTTAATAGACGCCTGTCATCTTTTTCAGCCTTGCATCGTTTTAACAAGAGAAAGAGAGACTTGAGTCGATTTTTTATTGGAAAATTGACGGAACATTCGTCTGAATCCAGGTGATTCAGTTTAAATTCATATTTTGTTAATAATATACACATATGCCTACACCGGCTTACATTTAAATTTGTTAGAATACGTGCAAAACGAATCTCAGAGAATATTGGAGAATTAAATGAGAAAGTTTATTGGTTCATTGCTTTTTGTTTGGGGCTTAGGAACGACAGCCATTGCGGAAACCGATCCTTCAATTGAATTAAAAAGCATTGCAGATAAAATGATTGCTGCGATAGAAGTCAACAAGGAAGCGCTTAAAACAGACAATAAGCTCGCTGATAGTCTGGTTCGCGAACACCTGCTTCCAGTTATCGATACACAAACATTTGCCCGCAAAACGCTTGGTTCGCGAGTCTGGAAAAAGTTGGACGATAACCAGAAAAATGCTTTTACGAACGGCTATATTAATCGAGTGATCGACAAATATGCCAAAGGACTATCATTGTATGATGGTCAGGCATTTGAATTTCAATCGACCGAATTTAGTCAAAAAAACCCGCATGCAGCGCGCGTAAAAAGTGCCATGAAACAAGACGGGGAACAACCTTTTAACATCAGTTATATCCTGTCAAAAAGCTCTGGCAAATGGTTAATTACCAATATTGTTGTTGAAGGAACCGATATGCGTAAAAGCTACAAACAGCAATTTGCGCCACGTATCAAGGAAATCGGAATCGATGAGTTTATCGCAGAACTTAACACATCGAATAGCAAAGAAGAGAAAATGACCAATCTATAGATTGACGATTTTTCGAACAGTCCCATTAAAAAAAACCGCCATTTTGGCGGTTTTTTTAATGTCACATAATTCAGTAATGACTGGCGGTTAACCAATCAGCTCCTGATTCATATAAGGTTTTAAAGCGTCGGGGACGCGCACTTTACCTTCAGCCGTCTGGTAGTTTTCTAAAATCGCAACCAGCGTGCGTCCAACCGCCAGACCTGAACCATTCAAAGTATGCAAAAGCTCCGGTTTGCCCGTTTCAGGATTGCGCCAGCGTGCCTGCATTCGACGTGCCTGAAAATCCCCCATGTTAGAGCACGAAGAAATTTCGCGATAAGTATTTTGCGCCGGCAACCACACTTCAATATCGTATGTTTTAGTCGCGCCAAATCCAATATCGCCACTACAAAGGATCACTGTGCGATAAGGGAGTTCAAGCATTTGCAAAATCTTTTCAGCATGACCGGTCAATTCATCTAGCGCTTTCATGGACTCTTCCGGTTTACAGATTTGCACCAGCTCAACTTTTTCAAATTGATGTTGACGAATCAAGCCTTTCACATCTTTTCCGTACGAGCCAGCTTCGCTTCTGAAGCAAGGTGTATGTCCGGTCAATTTGATCGGCAGGGTCTCGGCATCAACGATTTCTTCACGCACTAAATTGGTCAGTGGCACTTCTGCCGTCGGAATCATATACAAAGGCTTACCGTCCTGCGTGGTTCCCTGAACGCTAAACAGGTCTTCAGCAAACTTGGGCAATTGTGATGTCCCGAATAAGCACTCGGGGTTAACCAGGTAAGGCACGTAGGTTTCGCTATAACCGTGTTCCTCAGTATGGGTATCCAGCATTAACTGGATCAAAGCACGGTGCAATTTTGCCACGCCAGCTTTCATGACCACAAAACGAGAGCCACTCAGCTTAGCCGAAGCCGCAAAGTCGATACCGTTTACACCTTCCCCTATTTCCGTGTGATCTTTTGGCTCAAAGTCAAATTGAGGGATTTCTCCCCACTTGCGAATTTCGACATTGTCTTCTTCACTTTGCCCTTCGGGCACTTCATCGGAAATTAGATTCGGCAAGCCTAAAAAGAGATCATCCAACTTCGCCTGAACTTCTTCAAACGCGTTTTTCGCTTCTTCTAATGATTTTCCCAGGTTAGCCACTTCATCGAGCAACGGCTGAATATCTTCGCCAGCGGCTTTGGCTTTACCAATCAATTTGGAACGTGAATTTCTTTCATTTTGCAATTCTTGTGTTTTGACCTGCAGTGACTTGCGACTTTCTTCTAGTTTAAGATAAGCCTGTTGGTCAAATTTAACGCCACGTTTTGCCAGATTGGCAATGACAGCATCGAGATCAGTTCTAAAAAGTTTTGGGTCGATCATGGGTTAATCCAGATTATAAATGAATTCGTAAGATTTATTGGCCGGCTATTCTACCACCAACCCAGGCGCCGACAAATACGCAAACCAGGCATAATAGGCAATTAGCAACAATATTAACGGCCAATTTCAGGTTTTCGCCTTGATTGAATAATAAAAGGCTATCTAAAGCAAATGCCGAAAAAGTCGTAAAGGCTCCCAGAAAACCGACAAAAAAGAATAATAATTTGGCGGCGGACCAATGATGGACGCTTTGCTCCAACCACATATAGACCAACCCGGCTAAAAAACATCCGGCCAGATTGACCACCAGTGTACTGAATGGAAACTGGGTACTGGTGATTTTAGGCAGTAATTCTCTGACCCAAAATCGACAACCGGCGCCTAATGCGCCACCCAGAGCGACGATTAACGTTGGCCAAAGTTTAGCCAGAAAAGATTCCATCATGTTTCTCGAGTGTGTTGTTATTTTTTCGAATCCAGACTTCTCAAGTGGCGCAATTTTTCGGCGATCTGTTTTTCCATGCCCCGCTCTACTGGATCATAATACATCCTGTCGCCCATTTCTTGCGGAAAATACTTCTGTCCAGCCGCAAAGCCATTAGGCTCATCATGGTCGTAACGATATTCACTTCCATAATCGAGCTCTTTCATCAGTTGAGTTGGCGCGTTTCGCAAATGGAGTGGAACTTCATGGCTGGCCTCAGATTTAATTTCCGCCATACAGCTTTTAAAAGCTTTATAGACCGCATTACTTTTCGGCGCTACCGCCAGATACACGACCGCTTGTGCCACCGCCAGTTCACCTTCAGGGCTGCCTAATCTTTGCTGTACATCCCACGCGTTGATCGCCAATTGCAACCCCCTGGGGTCGGCGTTGCCGATATCTTCGTTGGCCATTCTCACCACTCTTCTGGCAATATAAAGCGGATCGCAGCCACCGTCGAGCATGCGGCAAAACCAGTAGAGCGCCGCGTCGGGGTTTGAGCCTCGCACCGATTTATGTAATGCCGAAATCTGGTCATAAAAGGCTTCGCCGCCCTTATCGAAGCGGCGAACGTTTTCACCGACTATGGCAGCAACCTGAGTCTCCTCGAGTTGGCGATTGCCCTTCTTGTCGGCTTCGGTAATGTCGCTCGCCATTTCTAACAGGTTGAGCAAGCGCCGCGCATCCCCGTCGGCAATATTTAATAACAGTGTTTTTGCTTTATCGCTTACCTGCAGATTAAGATGGCCCAGTCCTTTATCGGGGTCGGTAACCGCACGATCAAAAATTTTCGACAAGGCATTTTCATCAAGCGATTTCAATACATAGACTCGCGCCCTCGATAACAAAGCGTTATTGACCTCAAACGAAGGATTCTCTGTGGTCGCGCCAATAAAAATAAAAGTGCCGTCTTCCACATAAGGTAAAAACGCATCCTGTTGCGATTTATTAAATCGGTGAACCTCATCTACAAAAAGTAACGTTCTCTGCCCCATTTGCCTTTTGAGTTTTGCCTGTTCGACCGCGGCACGAATATCTTTGACGCTCCCGAGTACCGCCGAAATGGCAATAAAGTGACAGTCACAATTTGCCGCTATCATCCGCGCTAAAGTGGTTTTACCGGTTCCCGGAGGCCCCCAGAACAACATGGAATGGAGTTTGCCCTGCTTTATCGCTTCATAAAGTGGTTTGCCAGTTTCAAACAAGTGGGCTTGACCCGCATACTCGTCAAGAGTTTGCGGTCGCATGCGTGCGGCAAGTGGCGCATTCAAATCTGCGGGGTTGCGCTTTTCGCCATCTTGCTCAAATAAATCTTGCATGGGCTGAAATTGTTATTGCTTCGGTTTGTTAGTGTTTTCGACATCGCTTGCCGGCGCGACAGACTCGCGAGAGTCGACAACATCGACGCCTTCAGGGATCTCAAAACTGAACAGGTCACTTGCCAACGGTTCATTCAACTTAATGTTCGAAAACTGAACGGTAGTTTTTTGCCCTAAAGTGTCTGCCATTAATAGTTCGGTTAGCTTACGATCTTCGAACAAAATATTCACCGAATCAAATACGCTGCTTTCATTTTTGGGTTTCAATAAAAAGAGATGGTTATCACCATCCTTTCCTTCAAGAGGAACCTGGGTAATAGCAAACGCCTCGGCTAACTCTGCTGCCGTGCTGGTCAATAGCAACAGTGGTGAGTCAGCTAACATTTTAAGCTGATTTTGTATGGTGACCTGTTCCAGATCTTGATCATATGTCCAAAGATGATCGCCGTCAGCGACAATTACCTGGGGAAATTGCTCTTTGATTTCCCAACGAAAATGATCAGGACGCTGAATGGAAAACGCGCCCGCGCTAAAATCAATTTCTTCGCCATATTCATTGTTGACGCGTTGCTCAAAATCGGCCTGATAGGTATTGAGATTAGCGATTAGGCCTGCCAGTGCTTGTGCCGGTTGATTATCATCTGTCGCCCAGGACTTTGCTGCAATCAAAGCCAGCGCCAATAAGGTCGTCATTCCCCAGATTTTTTTAAACATCGAGTATCCTTAATTAATATTAAAGTTAAAGCACGCATCAAACCCAGTTAAATTCAACGAATCTTGCTTGAATAAAGGGTCACTTGTCAGTTCGCCGTATATCAATCGACAAAACTCATTGATTCAGAAATAGTCCTGCCAGAATGATACTGTATCACTCTGGCCTGAATCAAAAATGAATCACGATCTCGGTTTAAGCTGGAGGCGGAGGCGGAGCCAGGACTTCTCGCTGACCATTTGATTGCATTTGACTAACAATACCTGCCGCTTCCATTTCTTCAATCATTCTGGCGGCGCGGTTATAGCCAATTTTTAATCGCCGTTGTACGCCCGATATTGACGCTTTACGCGTCTCGGTCACAATAGCAACAGCGTGATCATAAAGCTCATCTTTTTCGGCACTGTCATCCCCTTCTGCCGCTGGAATACCGGGTAAATCGGCATCCGAAGCGCCAGAAAGAATGGATTCCTCATACACTGGCTCGCCGCGTTTTTTCCAGTCACCGACTACGCGATGGACTTCATCATCAGCTACAAAAGCACCGTGGACACGCGTGGGAATACTGGTGCCGCCGGGAAGATACAGCATATCCCCCTGACCCAGTAATTGCTCGGCGCCGACTTGATCGAGAATAGTCCGTGAGTCGATCTTGGATGACACCTGAAAGGCAATTCGGGACGGTATATTGGCTTTAATTAATCCTGTAATAACATCCACGGAGGGACGCTGGGTTGCCAATAATAGATGAATGCCTGCAGCACGCGCTTTCTGAGCTATTCGAGCGATTAACTCTTCCACTTTTTTACCGACGATCATCATCATATCGGCAAGCTCATCGATAACAACGACGATTTTGGGTAATGTATCGAGCTCAGGCGGTTCTTCTTCTAACCCATCAGTTGGTTGCCACAAAGGATCTTTTATCGGCTCTCCCGCTTTAATCGCATCACGGATTTTTCGGTTATAACCCGCCAGGTTTCTCACCCCAAGCGCCGACATTAACTTGTAGCGACGCTCCATTTCCGCCACCGCCCAGCGCAATGAGTTAGCGGCTTCTTTCATGTCAGTAACAACCGGCGTTAACAAATGCGGAATACCTTCATAAACAGATAATTCCAACATTTTGGGATCGATCATAATCATGCGCACATCTTCAGGCGACGACTTATATAGAATACTGACAATCATCGCGTTGATGCCCACCGACTTACCGGACCCTGTCGTACCAGCAACGAGTAAATGCGGCATTTTCATCAGGTCAATCACGACGGGCGCGCCAGAAATGTCTTTACCGAGTCCCATAGTCAGCGATGATTTGGAATCATCAAAAGCTTTGCTCGCAATGACTTCTTTCAAGCGAACCATTTCCCGGCTTTCATTAGGAACTTCGATGCCAATGTAAGGTTTGCCCGGTATGACTTCGACCACACGAACGCTGGTGGTTGCCATGGAGCGCGCCAAATCTTTGGCCAGATTAGTAATTCGCGCGACCTTAATACCAATTCCGAGGTCGAGCTCAAAACGCGTAATTACGGGTCCCGGATGAACCGCCACCACTTGCGCTTCGACTTTAAAATCCGCCAGTTTTAATTCAACCAGTCTCGACATCGCTTCAAGCGCGTCATCGGACATTCGAGTTGTCACGGCTTGTGGCTCGTCCAGCAATCGCACCGGGGGTAGCTCGCCTTCCACAGGCGTATCGTCAAACAAACTGACCTGTTTTTCTTTTTCGATACGCAAACTCGGCTCTATGCGTTTGACTTCTTTGCTAATTTTAACCGGTTCACGTTTTTCAATTTTTACTTTTTCCTGCTTAAAAACCGTTTCGCGTTGCTGCTTGATGGCTTTCTGGGCTTTTCTATCTTTTAGGCGATCAAATATGTCGATGGTTTTCTGGCTAATCCACCCGATACCATCGAGCGTCAATTTGCCCGTCCAGTCCATTAGCTGGAACCAGGAAATCCCGGTAAATAAGGTCATCGACGCAAAAAATGCAGCGAGCATAAGTAGCGTCGCACCGATTGGATTAAACCAACTGACAAGCAGGTCAGCGATTAATTTACCTAAAATGCCGCCTGAATAATAAGCGTTAGCCATTTCAGGTTCTGCAAAGTGTTGGGACGAAATGGCAGCACCTAATAACAAGGTAAACAACAAACCAAAAAGACGAAAGGACCAGAAAACGAAACTATTCGGTAAGGTGTTTTTACGCTCACGAAATAGCAGATAACCTGAATAGATCACCATAAATGGAAATAAAAAGGCCAGATAACCGAACAAATGCAGAAAATAGCTGGCAAACCAGGCGCCCGCACGGCCGCTGGCATTTTGAATTTCACTCACCTCGCGAGCGTGAGTCCAGCCGGGATCATCGGGAGAATAACTCCACAGTGAAATAAACAGGAAAATAGCCAGCGCGATCAGGAATATAAATCCACCTTCCTTGATGCGGACCATTAACAGGTTGACTACTTGTTGATTGTCGACTTTATTATTCATACTGACTTCGTTCTAATTTATTACTGATGTCATTCAGGCTAAGTCCCTGTCGCCTTTAAACAGGAATCTGGATCTCGCCGCTTTCTTTGACTTCTTCCATTACCACGTAAGTGCGCGAACCGCTAACACCAGGCAATGTCAGCAAGGTTTCCCCTAACAAATTCCGATATGCAGCCATATCGGCAACCCTTGCTTTTACCAGATAATCAAAATCCCCTGACACAAGGTGGCACTCTAACACTTGCGGCAAATCGATTACAGACTTTTTAAAATCATCAAAAACGTCTGGTGACGTCCGCATCAGGCGAATTTCAACAAACACCAATAGCGCCGCATCCAGTTTTTCGGGTGCCACCAGTGCCGTGTACCCTTTGATGTAGCCGGTCTTTTCCAGTCTTTTGACCCGCTCCAGACACGGCGTCGCGCTAAGGCCAACACGTCTGGACAGCTCGACATTCGCGATTCGACCGTCTTTTTGTAACTCTCTCAGAATCGAACGGTCGATTCGATCGAGTTCCGAGGTTGCGATTCGGCTCATAAATCTCTCTTCAAACGCTGGTAAAACCGGTCATAGCCGAGTCAACTCTCGCTATGCTTCTCACAAGTTTTGGAAACCTGAGGTGACTCACAGGCAATAAATGTTCGGTTTTAAGCAGATTTATCATCTATTTAATGGTCTATTAATAGATAATTCTACTACCCAACCTCAAATATAAGCAAGTTATTCTGCTAAAGTGGCGCTATACTAGCGCAAAATTTTTTATCATCCTGCGAACTTAGTGGATTCAACTGACATAAAGTTCCGAAGAAAATTGAAAGATTATTACCTTGGAGGTTTTAAACATGTTAATCGGTATACCTAAAGAGATTAAGAACCACGAGTACCGTGTTGGAATGGTACCTGCGAGCGCGCGTGAATTAATTAGTCACGGCCATCAGGTGATTGTAGAGACCAATGCTGGAATGGGTATTGGATTCAGTGATGATGACTATACGGCTATTGGTGCTGAAATTCGTCAAACCGCCGACGAAATATTCGCGCAAGCCGACATGATTGTAAAAGTCAAAGAGCCGTTAGCCGAAGAACGTGCGCGTCTTCGCGAAGATCAGATCCTTTTTACCTACCTCCATTTGGCGCCGGACTTGCCACAAACTCAAGACCTGATTAAAAGCAAAGCGATCTGTATCGCTTATGAAACGGTAACAAGCAAACAAGGCAGCTTACCGCTACTGGCCCCAATGTCGGAAGTTGCAGGTCGTATGTCCATTCAAGCTGGCGCACAGTGCCTGGAAAAATCCAAGCACGGCCGTGGCATGTTATTAGGTGGAGTACCGGGTGTCGCACCCGCCAAAGTCGTCATTATTGGCGGTGGTGTTGTGGGTACAAATGCCGCACAAATGGCGATTGGTATGGGTGCCAATGTTGTTATCCTTGACCGTTCAATCGATGTGCTTCGTCGTCTGGATGCGCAGTTTGGTGCGCAGCTAGAAACGGTTTTCTCTAGCAAAGACGCGTTAGAGTCTCATGTACTGTCGGCAGATCTGGTCATCGGCGGCGTCCTGATCCCAGGCGCGGCAGCACCTAAACTGGTCACTGCCGAAATGATTAAGCAAATGAAGCCTGGCTCTGCAGTCGTAGACGTTGCGATTGACCAGGGCGGTTGTTTTGAAACTTCCAAACCGACAACACATGCTGAGCCCACTTATATCGTTGACGATGTCGTTCATTACTGTGTTGCAAATATGCCAGGCGCAGTACCACGTACTTCAACTTTCGCACTCAATAATGCGACGTTACCTTACATTATTAACATCGCCAATAAAGGCTATAAAGTGGCGCTTGAAGACGATGCGCACCTGCTCAATGGCCTTAACGTTCACAAAGGTATGGTGACCTGTAAAAGCGTTGCTGATAATCTGGGATTTGAATATGTTGAGCCAGCAGACGCTCTTAAAGTCTAGAGTCGACCTGATTGGTGAAAGCCCCTTTATTGGGGCTTTTTTTTGCCCGTTAAAAAGACGATTGAAATTCGGCCAGTTTACCGCCATCATACAGCCATTCCGGCAACATCCTGACAGCCTATTTGCTACGATTAGATTTACACAAAGGTTTAATTTTATGTCTTCCTTGCAAGATCAACTACTTAAAGCTGGCTTAACCACCAAAGATAAAGCCAACAAAGCTAAATCCGCAAAACGCAAACAACAGAAAGTGGCGCGCAAACATAAAGTTGACAGCGTCGATGAAAACAAACTCGCAGCAGAAAAAGCCCTGGCGGAAAAAGCGGAGCGTGATCGCCTGCTTAACCTGGAAAAAAACGCCAAGGCTGAAGAAAAAGCCGTTGCGGCGCAAATCCGGCAATTGATTGAATCGAATAAACAGGATTTGGGTAAACCGGTGATCACTTTCAATTTTTCCGACAACGGCGCTATAAAAAAGCTTGAAGTGTCCAACGAGGTTCACCGCCATCTGACTAATGGCCAACTGGCTATCGCTCGTGAAGACACTCAGTATGCCCTGGTACCTAAACCGGTCGCAGAAAAAATTATGCAACGATCGCAAGATTATATCGTCGTACTACATGAAACGGTCGACCAAGTAGAAGAAGATGATCCCTACGCTGATTATCAGATTCCAGACGACTTAATGTGGTAGCTTTTTATGATGGATTAGAACTATCGCGCCAATAGTTAAAAAGCCTATTGAGTCGAAGGTCGATCCCTCTTAGAATTCGCTATCGCAAAGACTAATTGAAAAAATTTTGGAGTAATCAATGCCACAATCTCGACACTGTAAACTACTTATTCTCGGCTCAGGCCCAGCGGGTTACTCTGCTGCTGTCTACGGTGCGCGAGCCAACCTGGAACCTGTGATCATCACAGGAATGGAGAAAGGTGGTCAGTTAACAACTACAACAGACGTCGACAACTGGCCTGGTGACAATGATGGGGTGCAAGGACCAGAATTAATGGAGCGAATGGAAAAACACGCAGTCAGATTTGGGACCGAAATTATATTTGACCATATCCATACCACTGACCTGAGTAAACGCCCTTTCACATTGACAGGTGACCAGGGCACTTATACCGCCGATGCGCTCGTTATCGCGACCGGTGCATCCGCTATGTACCTGGGTTTAGAGTCTGAAGAAGCTTTTAAGGGCAAAGGCGTTTCCGCTTGCGCAACCTGTGATGGTTTCTTCTATCGCAATAAAAAAGTGGCCGTTATTGGTGGTGGAAACACTGCCGTTGAAGAAGCCCTGTATCTATCCAATATTGCTTCAGAAGTTCATCTGGTTCATCGTCGCGACGCACTGCGAAGCGAAAAAATCCTACAGGATCATCTGTTTGAAAAAGCGGAGAATGGCAACATTACCATCCACTGGAACAATACCCTGGAAGAAGTTGTCGGCGACAATATGGGCGTCACAGGAATCAAGATTAAAAGCACCCAGGACGAGTCTATTAGCGAATTAGATCTGGATGGTGTATTTATCGCTATTGGCCATAAACCAAACACCGGCATTTTTGCAGGCCAGTTAGAAATGAACAATGGTTATATTGTGGTCAACAGCGGCCTCCAAGGGAATGCAACAGCGACCAGCGTTGAAGGTGTTTATGCCGCAGGAGATGTTGCCGATCAAGTATACAAACAGGCAGTAACTTCTGCTGCAGCCGGTTGTATGGCGGCGTTAGACGCTGAAAAGTTTTTAGACGCGCAAGGATAAAATTGTCGCAATGAACAATAATGGGCGGTTTCAGCAATGCCGCCCTATTACTAATATTGCTAGATCATATGCAGGTTTCTGAGTAATTCCTGATAGACAAACCCGCGAAGCGAAACCATATCTTCTTCATCAATCGTTTCGATATTCACCCCGTAAGCAAAAACCTCATCGTCTTCGTCTTCCTTAATGTAACTGACGATGCAATCCATAGTGACCAAACGTTCAATATCTTCAAGCAACAATTTCATGGTCACGTTAAGAATATTTTCTTTTAGCGCAATTTTCATATTGGTTTCAATACGACCACCTGAACAACTCATATTCACCAGCCGCCCGGTTAATGCTGGAGAGTTATGCGTCTTGTTAATCACCGTCACGGCAATATCAGTAGCAACGCGAACTTCTTTGCGCACTTCAACAGTTTGGATCTCTTTAGGAATTTCCAGATGTAAATAGGGATAAGGTTGACCACGAGTCACCATCACTCGAGTCGTAAATCCCGATGCTACGTTCATCGCAACAAATCTGAGGGTGACCAGTTGCCCTTCGCGGACAAAAATCATTTTATCCTGCCCAGATTTTGGCGCCGAAACAATCACACTGCCTTTCGGATTAATACCAAAGAACCTCACGGGGTATCTTTGTTCTGCATTGTCGCCTATTTGAAGTTGCATTAAATCTCCAACGGCGAGTCCCAGTTCCTCTACTCTCATAATTTTATTATTCTAACTGCCATCGGATATTTATTGTTCTATCTGATTCCGAGTGGCTGCCAAGTTTCCTGTTTTGCAAAAGCTAGTTTAAGTGTAGACTTTATTTATATAAAAAAAAGAACTCATTGTACATGAATAATATTCGAACCGTTTTGCTATGGGCAACACCGCTAACCAGCCTTTTACTAGGTAGTAGTCTATATTGGTTAAACTTTGAACTATCAATCGTCATAGTCGCCAGCGTCACATTGCTTTGTGCTGTCTGGTGGATATCTGAGCCAATTCCGATTCCGGTCACTTCGCTCATTCCACTGGCCGTTTTTCCCATGACAGGTGTGCTGACGCCTTCAGAGGTCGCATCGGCCTATGGCCACCATTTAATTTTGTTATTACTTGGTGGATTTATTCTGTCGCAATCCATGGCCTATTCTGGCGCTCATCGACGAATTGCGTTAATCATGGTTAACTTATTTGGCGGTTCGTCGCCTCGGCGACTGGTGATGGGATTTATGGCTGCCGCCGCGTTGCTTAGCATGTGGATTTCGAATACCGCCACGACCTTGATGTTACTCCCGGTCGCGCTGGCGACAATGGAAAACGTAAAAAATAAAGAACTGACTACCGTATTACTGTTAGGCATCGCTTATGCTGCTAGCGTCGGCGGAATTGGCACCCCCATAGGTACACCACCTAACGCATTATTTTTATCAACTTATCAGGAAACCACCGATATATCGCTCGGATTTTTAAGCTGGATGAAATGGTCGTTACCTTTAGTGTTTTTATTTATTCCGCTCATGATGCTGTGGATTACGCGCCACATTAAAAGCGACACGCAAATCGAAGTTCCTGATACTGGTCAATGGACCACCATCGAAAAACGCGTCATGTGGGTCTTTGGTGTTACCGCACTTTTGTGGATAACCCGATCAGAACCATTTGGTGGTTGGCGAGAGCTGACAGGATTTACGACTGCCAATGATGCCAGCGTCGCGATGCTTGCATGTATCGCCATGTTTATCATTCCAGATGGAAAGGAAGGTCGGCTGCTGGATTGGAATACTGCGAATAAAATTCCCTGGGGTGTTTTACTGCTCTTTGCTGGCGGCATTTGCATTGCTAAAGCATTTGGCGCGAGTGGTTTAAGCCAGCTAATTGGTCATCAACTGGCTGGCATCACTGGTTTACCAATCATCCTGTTAATCGCGGCGGTGGCATTAACAGTAACCTTTATGACCGAAATGACCAGCAACACAGCGACTACAGCTTTACTCATGCCGATACTCGCTTCGGCCGCCATGAGCGCTAATATAGAACCGGCTTTACTGATGCTACCGGCGGCGATGAGTGCCAGCTGTGCTTTTATGCTGCCCGTGGCAACCGCACCCAATGCAATCGTGTACGGTAGCGAACAGGTGCCAATTCAGCAAATGGTGCGCAACGGATTTGGGCTAAATTTATTGGGCACGCTGTTAATAACCCTGGTCTGTTATTTAATGATTTGAGCTAAAAAAACGGGCATTAAAAATGCCCGTTTAATGATTTGGTCTGTCAGTCTTTCGCTTGAACGCGCCAGTAATTAGCATAACAGCATGTAACTCAATATCATTTATTCAAAAACGCCGCAAAGGCCGCTTTGGCTTCTTCGGTTTGTAATTGTTGATCAAAAACATCCGCTTCATTTTTGATCAATTCGACCACCGATTCAACCTGACTGCCTTTTAATAATTTTTTCGTTTCAATTAAAACGGCCAAAGAACTTCTGGCCATTTTTTGCGCACTTGCCATGGCTTCATTCCAAAGCGTTTCGGCATCATCAAATACCCGGTTCACCAGACCCGCATTTAACGCTTCGTCGGCCAATACCGTCCGCCCGGTCAGTAACCAGTCATTGGCATTTAATTCTCCACAGCGTTTTGCCAGCAACTGACTTGAACCGCCTTCAGGCGTTAACCCTAATTTAATAAAAGGCACCGAAGCTTTTAAATCTTTACTGGCAAAAACCAAATCGCAATGTAAGGTCATGGTCGTGCCAATTCCCACCGCCGCGCCATTTATCGCTGCGACTATCGGTTTAGTCAGTTTAGCCAGCGACAATAAAAACTGGACGACGTTACTCTCGTGATTAAATTCAGTTTCGAGAAAATCGGCGAGATCATTACCGGCACTAAAATGAGGTCCGCTACTGCGAAGTAAAATAACTTTCACCGACTCGTCCGATTCTGCTGTTTTTAATGCGTTAACCAACGCGCCATACATTGCATCAGTTAAAGCATTCATTTTATCGGCTCGATTAATTTGTATCTCGAAAACCGCGCCTTCGGTTTGCGTTAAAACTAGTGGGTTACTCATTTATTAAATCCTATTTTCCACGGGTAATCTTTTGCTCACTGTTTGCCGCAAGATAGGCAAACACAACATAAGCAGCGGTATTTTGCGATAAGTTTTCCGGTTCAACTTTATCCAGTGTATCATCGCCAGTGTGGTGCAGATCAAAATAATCGGTTCCATCCTGACGTAAACTGAATACCGACATCCCCAATTGATGCATAGGGATCAAATCCGGCCCAGGGCGCGCCTGATTATTTAAGTATTCGACCCCTAAAGGTTTCATCAGTTTGGCCATTTTATTCACGACTGGCATATTGTCCTGAGCCACCAACGATTGAAACGCATAAATTTTTCCTGCGCCAAAATCTGACTCCGCGCCGGTAACATGATTGGCCAAATCTTTTTGATGTTCTCTGGCATAAGCTTTCGCGCCGACTAAACCTTGTTCTTCATTCGCAAATAAAACCACCCGGACGGTTCTTTTCGGTCGATGCGGACTATCACCGATGATTTTTGCCGCCGCCATGGTTATTGCAACGCCTGCGCCATCATCCACCGCGCCAGTTCCCAGGTCCCAGGAATCCAGATGCCCGCCAATGACAACTTTTTCATCAGGGAATTCACTGCCGGTCATTTCACCAATAACATTGTGGGATGTATATTCAGGCCCGTTATGGGAATTGATTTGCAACTTCATGACAATGGGTTTGTCGCGTCTAAGAATGCGCTCCATCAGGTCAGCATCAGGATTTGACATGGCGGCGGCAGGTATTTTAGTAACGCCTTCCTCATAACGCATCATACCTGTGTGCGGGAGTCGATGAGAGTCTGTGCCAACGGATCGAATGACAATAGCGACAGCACCTTTTTTAGCGGCTTCTACCGCTCCCTGACCGCGCGCTTTGACAACGGGACCATAGCCTCGGCCGTCTCGGAATTTTTCCATTTTATGACTGATAAAAACAATTTTACCTTTAGCCGAATTAGGCGGTGATTTTTTGAGCGCATCGAGATTTTCAAAATGCACAATCTCCGCTTCAATACCGCTTTCAGGGGTCGGAACACTAAATCCAAGCGCGGAGATTTTGATTTCATGAGCATATGGCGAAACCAGCGACGCCGATTCCTCTTTGCGGACCCAGGTGCTAAAAGTCACCGGCTCAGTCCAGACTTTATCAAAGCCTAACGCCTTAAATTTGTTTACACCCCATTCAACCGCCAGCGCATCTTGAGGTGTCCCAGCCATTCGAGCCCCTACTTCAGTAGTAAGTGATTCAAGAATATCGTACGCCAAGTTGCTGTTAAGCGCGGCGTCTCTTAAACCTGCAACTATGTCTGTTTCTGATGGTTTATCAGCAGAGTTGACTAACGAACTGACTGCCAGCGTGGAGAATAATCCAAAAGTGAACAACAACTTTTTCATTGTGATAGCCTATATAATTATTTAACTCATGCTATGGCAAGCGACAGAGCTTACCAAAATAGCGAATAAAGTGTAATATGCCCTGACTTTTATTGTTTGAGCCTATGGGAAAGCGCTATGACAGATTCAATCTATCAATTTGACGTCAATGATATTAATGGTAATCAAGTATCGCTATCAGAATATCAGGGAAAAACGTTACTAATTGTTAATACCGCCAGTAAATGTGGTTTCACACCACAATATACAGGTCTGGAATCTTTATATGAGAAATACAAAGATAAAGGTCTGGTGATTCTGGGCTTTCCGTGTAACCAGTTTGGCAAACAAGAACCAGGCAGCAACGAAGAAATCGCCAGTTTTTGCGACCTCACATTTAAGGTATCATTTCCTATGTTCGGCAAAGTCGATGTTAATGGTGATTCCGCTGAGCCGTTATATGATTTCCTGAAATCACAGGCGCCTGGCATCTTGGGTTCTAAAGGGATCAAATGGAATTTCACCAAGTTTCTGGTAAATAAAGATGGACAAGTCGTCAAACGATTTGCGCCTAAAGATAAACCAGAAGCCATTGAAAATGAGATTGCATCAATTTTGTAACCGCTGGAAATAATCACTCGATCACTATGACTGATATCAACGACTTAAACCAACGTATTGAAGAGTTAGAATTAAAAATAACTTTTCAGGATGACCTGATCGAACAGTTGAATCAGTCATTAATTCAACAGCAGGATGATATTCGCAACTTGATGCGGCTCATCGAAAAAATGGGTAATGACATGCAGGATTTGCAAGAAGCCAGCGTGATTGACCAAAGTCAGGAACCACCTCCGCCACACTATTGATGTAATTGTAAACTTTATTAAGGTGTAACCCTGCTCTCTATTTCGCCAGTCAGAACAATGGTCGGCAGAAAGTCACCAAAAAATCAAAACTCGTTTGCAACCTTTTACCTTAAGTTTTGAAATATTGTCGCGTAATTCCAACGCAATTTTTAAAACTAAAAAGTCGAGTTTCAACGCGCAAAAAAAAAGCGCCGTTTCGGCGCTTCTTTCTAGCTGAGCAAAACCAAAATCTAGTCGGAATATTTTTCAAAAACCAAACTAGCGTTCGTTCCGCCAAACCCAAAACTATTCGAAAGAATACGTTTCAGTTGTGCATCTTCAGTTTTCCGAACAATCGGTAATCCTTCAGCACCGGGGTCCAATTCATTAATATTAATTGAACCGGCGATAAAGTTTTGATCCATCATTATCAAACTATAAATCGCTTCATGCACGCCGGTTGCGCCTAACGAGTGACCCGCGAGCGACTTGGTAGAACCAATCTTAGGCACTTTGTTGCCAAAAGTTTCTTTGATGGCTTCTAATTCTTTGGTATCACCAACTGGTGTACTGGTTCCGTGAGTATTAATATAATCAACGTCACCATCAACCGTTGCCAGTGCTTGTTGCATACAACGAACCGCGCCTTCACCGGAAGGGGCAACCATATCGTAACCATCAGACGTTGCACCATAACCCACAACTTCGGCGTAAATTTTTGCGCCTCGTGCTTTTGCATGCTCTAATTCTTCTAATACCAGCGCGCCGCCGCCCGATGAAATCACGAAACCATCGCGAGTTGCATCATAGGGTCGCGAAGCCGTTTCAGGCGTATCATTATATTTAAATGACAGAGCGCCCATTGCGTCAAACAAAAGGGTTAAACGAAAGTCTTCTTCTTCACCGCCGCCAGCAAATACAATGTCCTGCTTGCCCATCTGGATTTGCTCGTAAGCATTTCCGATACAGTGGGCGCTGGTCGCACAAGCTGATGAAATCGTGTAGTTGATTCCCTTTATCTTAAATGGTGTTGCCAGACAAGCGGATGTGGTACTCGCCATGGTTTTCGGCACAGCGTAAGGGCCTACGCGTTTTACGCCTTTTTCCATGCATATTTCTACTGACTCGACTTGGGCTTTTTGAGAACCACCACCTGAGCCCATGATAATACCGGTACGCGGATTGGAGACTAGCTCTTCGGGTAAACCGGCATCTTCAATGGCCTGCGCCATGGAAATATAAGAATAAGCCGCTGCATCCCCCATAAAGCGCATGACTTTACGATCAATGTGATCTTTAACGTTAATATCTGGCTTGCCTGCCACCTGACTTCTCAGGCCAATTTCCTGGTATTTCTCCATAAATTTGATACCAGAACGACCCGCTTTTAACGACTCGGCTACGCTGCTCACATCATTACCCAAACAAGACACGACGCCCATGCCCGTGACTACGACTCGCTTCATGATTTTTCCTCGTTTATCATTTGTGATAGATCGGCGTGTAAACGCCGATTGTACCCATTCGACCTAAAAATCTTCCGTAGATTCAAATAGTCCAACGCGTAAATTTTTGGCGGTATAGATTTCTCTGCCGTCAACTAGCATTTTAGCATCGGCAATAACCATAGCTAAGCCTTTCTTTAATACTCTTTTAATATCAATGATATAAGTCACAAGCTTAGCGGTGGGAAGCACCTGACCTACAAATTTGATTTCGCCAGCTCCGAGCGCTCGACCTTTTCCCGGATATCCTGACCAGGATAAGAAAAAGCCACTTAATTGCCAGAGTGCATCAACCCCCAGACAACCAGGCATCACTGGATCACTTTCAAAATGACAGCCAAAAAACCACAGCTCAGGATTAATATCTAGCTCTGCAATAACCTGACCTTTGCCGTACTCACCACCTTCGTTGGTAATTTTGGTGATGCGATCCATCATCAGCATGTTAGGCAACGGCAATCGCGCGATTGGTCGTCCTTCCGTTGCGGTACCAATTAATTCGCCTTTGCCACATGCAATTAGCTCATCTCTTGAAAAAGACTCTGTACGACTCATATAAGTTTCAACCTTTTCTTGTCTAACGGTTTAAATAGTGACCTAGTCAGCACCGTAAACGACTATCCCTATTTAAAAAACGCGCTATTATCCCTTGTTTACCAATCCAATCTGGTATGACCTTCGCCTCAAATCCCGCCGCTATACGACTAAAGGCTAAGCGAGCCGCCAATGAGGTTAAAATTTATTCTCTGCGCCAGCCAGTTTTACCATCTTTATCTTCAAGTACGATTCCCTCGGCCTGCAGTTGATCGCGGATCTCATCTGCTCTCGCCCAGTTTTTATCGGCGCGGGCCTGATTGCGTTCTTCAATCAACAGCTCTATAGCGGCAACGTCTTGATCGTCACCGGATAACGATGATTTAAGGAATGAGTCCGGAGACTGTTGCAGCAATCCTAAGACTCCGCCGAGATGTATCAAAACCGCAGCGAGCTGATGTGATTGTTGGCTGTCATTGGCTTTCAAACGATTAACTTCTTTGGCAATTTCAAATAACACGGCAACCGCTTCCGGTGTGTTGAAATCATCGTCCATCGCTTGCTTAAATTTAACCACAAATGGGTTATCGTCGGATACCTTCGGTAAATCAGTCAGATTAAGGTCACGCAATGCCAAATATAAACGTTCCAGGGCAGCATCGGCGGCTTTGAGATTGTCTTCGCTATAGTTGAGTTGGCTACGATAATGGCTCGACACCATAAAATAGCGGACGGATTCTGCCCGATAAAGCGCTAATACGTCTCTGATAGTAAAAAAGTTATTTAGCGATTTTGACATTTTCTCCTTGTCCACCTGCACCATGCCTGTGTGGATCCAGGTATTGGCAAAGCAGCAACCGTTAGCCGCTTCAGACTGAGCGATTTCGTTTTCGTGGTGCGGAAATTGAAGGTCGGAACCACCACCATGAATATCAAAGTGGTCGCCAAGACACTTTTTGGACATTGCAGAACATTCAATATGCCAACCGGGGCGCCCTTCACCCCATGGTGAGGACCAGCTTGGCTCACCCGGTTTTGCCATTTTCCAGAGAACAAAGTCCATCGGACTTTTCTTATCGCTGGCCACATCGACTCGCTCACCCGCTTGTAACTGCTCTAGATTTTGTTTACTCAATTTACCGTAGTCCGCAAATTTGGGTACATGATAATAAATGTCGCCATTGACGCCTTGATAAGCGAACTCTTTTTCAATCAAGGTCTCAATAATCTCAATAATTTCTGCAATCGACTCGGTCGCTTTTGGCTCTACATCAGGTTTAATCATCCCTAACGCGTCAAAATCTTCATGCATAATTTGCTCAAACCTGGCCGTCAGCTCGGTAATCGATTCATTGTTTTCGTTTGCCCTAGCAATAATTTTGTCGTCAATATCGGTGATATTACGAATAAAAGTCAGATTATAGCCGCTAAAACGTAAATATCGCGCCATCACATCGAAAGCGACAAAGGTACGCGCATGACCAATATGGCTGTAATCATAAATGGTGATACCACACACATACATGCGAACTTTATTGGGTTCGATGGGCTGAAACGTATCTTTTGATTGTGAAATGCTATTGTAAATTCTTAGCATTGTTTGGCTTGCTCCGATAGTTGCTAATTGGCATGACATTTAGGGACGTGATTATAGAATGCTTGTGCTAGCAATTCACCCTAAAAATCGGCCACGCGCTTGAATTAAAGCCACTTTTAAAGCCACTTTTCGACTTTTTGCCGCGATTTAAATGGCTGTTCACAAAGGTAGAGACGAGAGAGATTGAATCGATGGCTCCACTAAACCTCAACAGACTTAGCTGCCGCCGCTGTTAAGTCCCTGGCGAATCGGGTAATATTCGGCTCATTCAATTTCAATATTATAGCCAAGAGAGACGATTAATGGTCACTATACAAACCAACCTGGGTGATATCAGGGTAAAACTTTTCGAAGACAAAGCGCCTGAAAGTGTTAAGAATTTTCTGTCATATGCAAACCGTGGGTTTTATGACGGTACTATCTTTCACCGCGTTATTGAAAATTTTATGATTCAAGGCGGCGGTTTTGACAAAGAGATGAACCGCAAAATGGTGGAAGCGCCGATTCAATGTGAATCTCAAAATGGCCTGTCTAATAAGACCGGCACTTTAGCCATGGCCCGCACCATGGATCCGCACTCAGCCACGTCGCAGTTTTTTATTAATGTGAAAGACAACGACTTTCTCGACTTTTCCGCAGAGACACAACAAGGCTGGGGTTACGCTGTTTTTGGTGAAGTGGTCGAAGGAATGACAGTTGTTAATCAAATCCGCGCAGTCGAAACCGGCTTTGCCAGTGGTATGCAAGATGTCCCTGTAGAACCAGTCGAAATTATAAAAGTGACGGTTGAATAACATGTCAAACAGCCCGGTCATTCATTTTATTTCTGATTTGCATCTAAGCGAAGACCAACCGCATTTGTTAAATTTGTTGACTCACTATATGACCAACCTTGCCCCGCAAAGTAATCAGTTGTTTGTGTTAGGCGATTTGTTTGAACTCTGGATTGGCGACGATCATCAAACTGAATTTAATCAGCAAGTTATTCAATTATTTGCGGATTATCAAGGCGATCTTTTTGTCGGCCACGGAAATCGCGATTTCCTATTAGGACAAACCTTCGCTAACAGTGTTGCCGGACAACTTTTGCCTGAACCGTACCATTTTAACTGGCAAGGTAAAAAGATTTGTTTAATGCACGGCGATAGCTTATGTACCGATGATATTGCCTATCAGCAACTTCGAACTATGGTTCGAAACCCTGAATGGCAACGTCAATTTCTTAGCCAATCGGTTGAACAACGGCTCGCTTTTGCCGCCAATGTTCAGGCACAAAGCAAAAGCGAGCAACAGGATAAAACGGCGGAAATTATGGATGTCAATCAAGACGCCGTCACTGATACTTTTAAAACCTCTCAGTGTGACTGGTTAATTCATGGACACACTCATCGCCCCGATAGCCACTCAATCAAGTTAGCGGAAAATAATACCGGCTGGCGCGTTGTTTTAAGCGACTGGAACGATAAAGGTCAGTATCTTGAATTGAAGGAAGGTCAATTTCAAAGTCATTATTTTACCTGCTAATATTGGCGAAAAATCAGCAAAAAAATTCGCGCCATTTGGCGCGAATTTTCCTTCCCCTCTTTTTATAGATGCTTGTCGGGTGCTGATTTTTTAAATACTCGCTCGACTCATCGCATCTTTTCTGACTAATGCAAACTCAACGGAATTAAAATTATACTCCGCCACTTCCTTGAAAAGTTTGCTGGCACTTTTATTATCGCCAGAATATTCCATGGCGAGTGCCAGATGATATTTAACATAGATACTATTCTGATCGGCCTTGGCGTAACTGTCTTTAGCATCACCAAATTTTTCAGAAAGTAATGCAATTAATCCGGACAATTCATGATACTGTTCCATTTTACGAGGACTCTTGGTATCTTTTACCAAATTGGAATTTTTATTGGCAAATTCCTGCGCGGTTTTAAAATCGCCCATTCGCGCGTGCAGCTGTCCACGCCAGAATGCAATATCCGCTTCCTGATTGCGAGCAAAGTCTTTATCATTAATATTCTTAGAAATTTTACGCATGAGTGTTTCACGCTTTTCTAGAATGGTCTTTGCTTTATCGACCATTTTATGGTGAAGCGCAATGGTTACTTGATTGGTCAAGGCAAACATTTTGGCGCTGTCTTTTTGATGATCAGCCAGGTTCAATTTATCAATATTGGCAATAACCTTATCAAGTTCGGCTAAAGTTACTGATGGTTTAGATTCGTGCAAACCAATAAAAGTTTTATAATTGGCATAGTAGGGTCGATTAACCGTTTCCGAAACTTCTAGTCCTTGTTCATAAGCTTTTTTGGCATCCGCAAATTTTCCAAGGAATGAATCAACGTGCCCCTTCTTCACAAACGCAACTGCATTATTAGAATTAATCAGGCTCGCTTTGTCGTAGTCATCGCTGGCTCTTTCTAATTTCTGGATCGCTCGATGAGCATCACCTAAATTGATGTAAACTTGATCTGACCAGGGGTTTAATTTGCTAGCCTCCAACATATAACTTTCACCTTTTTGAAAATCTTTAGGCTGCTGAAAAATATAGGAGAAGCCCATCTGAGTATAGGCAGGTGAAAATTCTTTATTGAGTTCTATTGCTCTTTTAAATGCCTGGCGCTGTTCTTTTTGATCATTAACGGCGCCTTTGGCGTTACCATAAACTAGCCAGGCTCTTGGGCTTTCTGGATAGGTTTCTGTCAACGACTCTGCAAGTTCGAGGCGACTTTCCAGATCGCTGTTTAAAAATGTTTTGCCTATTTTATGGAGAAGTTGCTCTCCTTTTGACGCTTTTTCAACAAATAGTCCGGCATTATCGATGCCTTCTTCATATTCTTCTGCGCTGGTTGCCGAATTCGCAAAACCGAGCCAGGCATAGGAAAAATTGGGGTCCTTGTCGAGAGCGCGTTTAAATAATTTTTGAGCTTCGACATTTTTACCCTGATCTAACAACGCTTGTCCGATAACAAAATAATCAAAGGCTTCTTGAGATTTTGTAGTAACGGGAATGCCGTGGAATGTTTTAGGTGATCCGGCGGCGGTATTCAACATCAAACCGAATACTAGCGCCGTCAAAAATGTTAATTTAATCCGGGAAAGGTATTTCATGGTTTGCTCCTCATTCATGCAATAATTTGTCATGACACGGTTCGCTTTAGCACCACTCTTGAAACAACCGATGGTAAGGACTGCAGGTACGAATAAGCATCTTAGTTATATCGCTTTTACAACACTACAGCGGTAAGGGAACGAGGGAATATACACCCCTGGCTTATCCTGGACAAGGCAAAGGTCGTCAAAAAACGAAATGAAAAAAAAGCTATTATCACCACCAATTTTGATAGATTAAAAATGAATAACGGACTGGTAAAACTGGCACCATCAGCGACTATTTTTTATTAACGCGATATTCGACTAAATATTCAACCATGTCCAAAAATCGCATATAGCGAATTAATTATTTCATTTAATCGATTCCAGGACCCTATCAAATCGCTTGGTTGCACCAAGAGCGGTCTGCTCAGACAAAAAGCCAATCGCAATCCATTGAAAATATAATTCGAGTAATTTATCTTTTTTTGACTGTGAATTGTCACTGGCTGACAAGCCCTGTTGAAGCTGTTCAAGTTGCATAGCCATTCTGGCGGATTTAAATTCAGCAGGAGACTCTATACCCGCAACAATCTCTGCCTGCAATGTCAGTCGCTTAGCTTCGGTTTCATTGGCAGCAAAGTCCTGATCAGCCGAATAGCATTTCATTGCATCCAAGCGTCGACTCAAAGATTCAACCGCACGGGGAATTTCACCTTGCAAACTTATTTGCTCAGATAATCCCGATAAATCCGTTGACTCACCGGAAGCGATAAGTTTTTCGGCTTGCTGAAACTTTACAACCAGAATTTGAACTCCCTTAAATGTCTGTTGAAAGGCTCGTGCAGCGATACCCGCATATTGTGATTTATATTTTTCGCAAGCCTCATGATAAGCAGCGAGACATTTTTTCGCTGTTGCTCTTGGTAAGGATTTCGATTTATCCCAGCCACCGACCAACTGCTCGAATGCCTGATAAGTCGATTTTAACGACTGATCATCTAGAGCTGTCAATTCAATAATTTTTTGGGTAGTGGTCTGAAGCTGCACCTGATTATTTTTAAGCTCATCAATAAACGCCTGCTTGGCTGCGCCTCGTTTCTCAAAGATCTTATTTGTCGCCTGGCGGAATTTTTGCCAGGCATTTCTGTCGGCCTGATAAAAGGTTAAACCAACATGTTTCCATTCTTGCTGTAACGCTTTTGCCTTATCGATGGCGGTATCGAGATCGTCGAGCGCGTCTAGTTTTTTCGCCTTTTCAATCAGTATTTCTCGTGCGTCCAGATTGGCCTGTTTTTCCGCTTTCAGTTTATCGCCGATAACTGCGTTAATTCGATTAAAGCGTTCCAGTGCCGCTTTATGTTCGCTTTGTGGTACCGGTGCGTTTTGTTGCCAGTTTTGTTTTATCTGCTGTTGTAATTTGTCTAACGCTTTCCAATCAACCGATCGCCAGTCTGTATTGGCAACAATACACTCAAGTTGTTCACACAACGCCAGACGATTCGTTAAATTTTGTGCCTTAATGGTGTCTTGTTCAGCGTAATAGGCCAGACAAGGTTCAAAAGCTTTTTCGCTGGCGGCTTGAAACCTGTCCCATAGTGCCTGGTCGGCCGTTGAATCAGAAGCGTTAAGCGCTTGCCAGTCTTGCTGGATCTTGCGAACGGCTTCTGCTCTTTTTAAAGGGGATTGCCGTTTGTCGGCCAACGATTCCATGGTTTCACATAACTTTATTTTCTTAGGCGTTGTTGCAAACGCATGCCAATCACGGAGCTCTTCCAGATCTGGTAATCGTTTAGCCATTTTTTGTTCAAACTGGTGAAGATAATTTCCAGAAAGTTTCAGCTTTTCATGCTCCATATAGTTGAACATCTTATTCGCAGCAATTAAGTTTTTCTGGCGAATATGTTGGATGAATATAGTGAGCTTGTGATTTAGATACTCCGCTTTTTTCTTCTGCGATTGTTTTAAATCAGCTAACTGCTTTCGATGAGTGTTTGCGGCATGTTCCCATTGTTGAAATCTTTGTGGCCTGGCAAGTGATTTTGGCCAATCGAGCTGCTGGTTGATTTTCTCCCACTCAGCAAGCCAGTTTCTCAGGCTATCGAAGGATGACTGTGGATTTTGCTCAAACAATTCATGCAGCTTGGGTATTAAAATTTCAAATCGATTCCAAACCTCGAAATAACCCAATAGTTTCTGCTTTAATTCCTGAAACTGTGCTTTTGCACGCGACACTAATCTAGCGTCACCATTCTCGACAGACTCCGTTTCGATTTCGCGATTAATTTGCTGCCAGTTTTTATCGATCAGTCTGAGGGCGTCTTCCAATGGATGGTGGCTCGACTGGCTTTCCTCAGTCAATTCACGCGTAATATTTTGCAGTTGGTCAATCAGCGCTTGTTGCTTCTCAATATGCTGATTGATGCGTGATTGTGCTTCGACTTCCTGTTGATGTGCCAACATGACCTGGCGACACTTTTCGCATTCAATCAGATAAGCTTCTTCAAAAGCTTGCCGTGTGCTCGTATTAATCTGTGACCATTTTTGTTCCGTAAGCGTCAATTGCGCGTCAAATTGGCCATCCCACTGCTGCCGGGATAATTTACTTAAACCAGCGACTAGTTTCTCTGCCAGCGCGATTTCTGCCTCTATAGCTTCTTGTTGTTGTTTGTATTGCTTAAGCTTTAACCGAATCGCTTGTAATAGTTGCTTGTGGGTCACCTTTTTTAAAAGTTGCTGAAGTGAGTCAGGCTGCGATATTTGCTCAATGATCTGCAATCGCAACTCTAATGATTTGCTCGCGAATAATATCTGCAAGAGCAATGGTTCGTTGTTAATGCTAGCCACGAAGGATTTCACCAGCAGAGATTCACCAATCTGACCAATGGCGGTAATCAAATCCTTTTCATTCCACACTTGTCTTTGGCGACTAAAAGCAATCACCAGCGCTTCGTATGTATTAGGCGCTATTGCTAGCAAGCGCGTTGCAACCGCGAGCCAGTCAGCCGCCTCTGTGGTTTGCGATAAGATTGTCTGGATGCTTTCCTGATCGTCAATTTTCGCCAAAGCCATGCGGCGAATACGGGTATCGTCGTCTGACAGGGCCATAGTGGTAATGGCTTCTTTACCAGTCGCATATTCCAATCTGGCCAGCTCGGCCTCTCTGACCTGGGTATCGGGATGTTGCCACTTTGGCTTAAAAATTCGGTTAAACATGTCACTCGACTTAGGATAAAAAGCAGGCTGGATTATATCAACTCTCACTCGTGGAACAAGCGGTAAAACTCACATTAGACGCCAGGCGGTCGATAAAGCCCTATGGTTTCAGGTTAACAATTAGCCGGCGGAAAACAGGACTGAACAACCATCCAATCCACCCAATGCAAATTCTGGCTTTGGCAAAATAAACTCACCCGCTTTCAATGTTAAATGTCTCCCTAGTGACTAATGGACACGCCGTTTATTATCTTCGGATAAGTAGTTTGAAAACAATGACCTGGCCATCAGCACAACTTAAATATAACTCGCAATTAGAACTAAAAGCCTCTATTATTTTCCTCAGGAGTATCAATTGAATTATTATTAACGGGAATCTGATATGTTAAACGCGTTTCTTTTTGACCCAACCACGCATGTGCTCAAAACCGGAGGCGAAGAACTGATCGCGCTTTGGCAAAAATCTCCTGAAGGTATTTTGTGGTTAGATATTGAAAGCGAGCCCGAGCAAGATGAAACAGCCATTTTAGAAGCCTTTAATATTCACCCGCTGGCAATACAAGACGCGCTCAGACCTCGACATCCACCCAAGATCGAGCGATTTGATGACTTCTTATTTATCCTCCTTCGTGGTATCGACGCCAAAAGTAGTGGGATTGATTTTAGTGTTATTCAACTTTCACTCTTTGTCGGCAACCGTTTTCTAATTAGTCGACACTCGAAGCCTTCCGTTTCTGCCAACTGGTTAATGAATGAACTCAAAAAAAATCCCAGATTATTGGAAGATGGTCCGAGTAAGTTGGCGGTTTGTCTTAGCAACCGGTTAGCCAGAAGATATATTGAAATATTGCTGGCACTTGAACCACGGCTGGATGAAATCGAGGAAGAAATGTTTAGCCGTCCTGAAGATAAACTTCTCGCCGAACTGACCAGCTATAAATCGCAGCTTAGAAACATAACCCGAATCGCAAGCTATCATAAAGAGATTGCGATCTGGTTGCGAGACAGAAAAGATAGCTTTATTAATGAATCATTAACGCACGAATTGGTCGATCTTTACGAGCAAATAGAACGCACGCAAAGTCTCTCGAATATGCACTACCAAAATTGTAATGACCTGACTGATGGCTATCTGGGTATGGCATCTCATCAGCTTAATCGAGTGATGCAATTGCTGACAATAATTACTGTGATATTTGTACCTTTGACTTTTATGGCAGGGATCTATGGCATGAATTTTCAAAATATGCCGGAACTGGCTTCAGCAAACGGATACTTTATCTTACTCGGGGTGATGCTGGTTGTCGCCATTTTGCAGATTATCTATTTCCGTAAGAAAAGGTGGCTATAACATGGCAGAAACTCAAGTCGTCGAAGGAGGCGCTAAGAACCCGGAATTCTGGCCAACCTTGTTCGAACAAATATTACACTGGTTCGAATCATCTTTCGCGTCTAAAGACACCCTGATTGGCGTCATTTTTATTCTTTCTGCCGCGGCCATTGCCTGGCCAATCGCTGTGTATTTAAAGAAGGTTATCCAATCAAAAAGCCAGTCGCACACTACCAATTCGCTACTGGATAGGCTCTGGAATACCGCAAACCGTGTCATTTTTCCACTTATCTGGCTGATGATTCAGTGGTTAGCCGAAATCGTTATCGATTGGCTCGGCTACCACAATGGTACAATATTAATTGTTTCAAGCTTACTTTCTGCCTGGATAGTCATCAATATTGCCGCCGTTTTTGTGGCCAATCCGCTCGGCTCTAAATTTATTGCATTGACCGCCTGGCTAGTCGCGGCGCTTAATATTGTCGGCTTACTCGATAACACCATCGAACTGCTCGGTAAAACAGCACTCACACTCGGTCAGGTCAGCATTTCTATTCTGGCAATTATTCAAGGCGTCGCCGCACTGGCGATATTGTTGTGGGCAACCGCTTTGGCAGGCCAATTAATCGAAGGTCGATTGAAACGCTCTCCCCATCTGACGCCATCATTACAGGTATTATCCGCCAAACTGCTGCGCATTGGGTTGGCAATTCTCGCCTTTATCTTCGCACTTTCAATTGTCGGTATTGACCTGACGGCATTTGCGGTATTTGGCGGCGCTATTGGTGTTGGTCTGGGCTTTGGCTTACAGAAGATCTTTGCCAACTTAATAAGCGGATTTATTTTATTGGTCGACAAATCAATTAAGCCAGGTGACGTTATTACCGTTGGTGAGGATTACGGCACTGTGGATTCACTTGGTGCTCGATATGTTTCGGTCTTAACTCGTGACGGTATTGAACATTTAATTCCTAATGAAGAACTTATTACCAATAAAGTCGAAAACTGGTCGCACTCGAATAGTTTATTAAGGCTACGAAAAATGATTGGCGTCCACTATAAGTCTGATATCAAGAAAGCGATGGCATTGTGTATGGAGGCCATGCTGGAAACTCACCGCATTTTAAAAGAGCCCGTGCCGAATTGCCTACTGAGAGATTTCGGCGATAACTCAGTCAACATTGAAATGCGGTATTGGATTAATGACCCTATGAATGGCAATGCCAATGTCACCAGTGAATTATTATTACGGGTGTGGGATAAATTTCACGAGAACGATATTGAAATTCCTTACCCGCAACGCGATTTGCATTTACGCTCCAGCAGCCTTAGCAATCAACAAAAGCAAGATGTGTTAGCACAGATAAATAGTACTGATGGGCAAAGTTAAATATTCGAATAATTATCACGGAGAAATCATCCATCGAGTGAAACGATTGGTCGATTGAAAAGCCAATCCGTTAAAAAACCAATCCGTTAAAAAGCCATCGAGATGATTATTTATACCGCACTGGGCAATAACGGTTGTATTTTATTTCACTTTTGGGAACCACACAGCCTTCCTGAATTAACTCAGATAAAGCGGTACAATAGTCCTGCAGCCAGATACTTTTGACAATATCATCAGCTTTATCCAGTTTTTTACTCCGCCGCTCAACGGCGCGTAATTTAACCCGACATCGAATGGGCACTTCAAAACTTGTGGAATTCTCCTCGGTATTCCTTTGTGTCGACTTGGGACGCTCAAATTGCGGCGGTTGAAAAGTCGGCGTTTTTTGCAGCCAGTTTTGTGGTTTAGGCGGCGTTTTCGATTGATCATAACTAAATTCTGTATAATCTCGATCAGTTGGTGGCGACTCGGTAAATTGCGTTTTTCCCTGATCATCTACCCACTTATACAAACTGCCCTTATTCGAAGAATCAGAATTTTGCCCGGCTCGTGGGCTTTCCTCATTGGCTGCAGGCTGTTTGTCATCAGTTGAATCACCCGGCGTCAGCTCTTTTAGCCAATTTGTTAATTCTTTTGTCGCACCAGAATTGCTCGGTGCTGTCTCAGCACTCGATTCAGGCGGCGGCGTCAGATATTGTCGCGCTGTCCACACGGCGCCTATTACGACGGCTACAAAAATAATCAATCGAAATATGAACGAGTTTAACATTAGCTCTCAATGACCGTTTCAAAATGCGCTAACATGGGAAAATAGATTCCTGCAATAATTTTTCGTTTTTCCAATCGGGAAAACATTTTAAAATAATCTGTCAGCTGTTCAAGGTATGCCTGTTTTTCTCGGGCTAAAAAATCTTCTAGCGGCTCATTTTTTGAAGGCTGCGAAGATTTGTAATCGATAACCCAGCGAACATCATCTTTAATAAATGTTCGATCAATAACTCGGGTTAAAAAGCTACCTGAATCAATTTTTTTGTGGAGCTCCAATTCGGATGAAGCGCTCTCATTCGGCTGTAGCAATATGCGTCCAAACTCGTCGTTTAGCGTATTGCGAACGCCGGTTATGACTTTATCGACCGCTTCGCGTAAATCTTCAGCATTGTTAAAATGATAATTTGCAGAGAGTTGACTTTGGGTCATTTCACGCCAATTATCCGCGAGCGAAAATCCGGCTTGGTAGTGCTCGCTTATCCACTGAAGCTGGCGGTGCAAGACTGTACCAATAATACTAGCAGTTTCACTTTGATAGCGCGTATCAGATCCCATAGCCGGTTGCATCTGCACTGGAATATCACCCAACGGGTTTTCGTCTATGGCGTCTTCAAGGGGAATACGTGCGACGTTATCCAGGGCGACGCGTTTGACCATTCGCGACAGGAATAGCGGCGTCTGCGGGCTTTCTTCTACCGCCGTGATGGGACGAATTTCATTAAAATCATCATGAATGCCGTCCCATAACATCGCAAGAAAACTGGAAGCGACGGGCTTTTTGAGTTCGCCAGATTTTTGATCGCGGTTTACGTTGCCGAGTAGATGTAAATTCTGTTTTGCCCGCGTTGCCGCGACATAAAGCACCCGTTGATCTTCGTATTTAGCTTTTTCAGATTCCAAATAGGAAATATATTGATAGACGCCATCATTATCTTCACCTGTCTGCCGGGATATTGCCAATAAGTTATGGGATTCTCCCGAAGCGTCAAGTACTTCAGTCCATTTAAGCAACGCTTGTTCACTATTGCGGGTCCCCCCATCAAGTCGTGGCAGGACCACCGTATCAAATTCAAGACCTTTAGATTTATGGATGGTCATCACTTGCACCTGACCATCCGCTTTTGGATTAGGCGCCGCAAACAATAATTCAATCGCTTCATCTACCCTTTGTCGGTCGTTCAGCTCACCACCTTCCTGTAGTTCCGCCAGCTTATCCAGACACACCATCAGATCATCAAAATCAGAATCAAAGTCGAGCTGAGCCAAGCCGCCTACGGCTACAAAGCAACCAAGCAGCCATTTTCGGAAAGGCTTGCGCCCTTTTTGATCGATGGCCATTTCCAACAAAGGTAAGATTTTTTCGCAACGCTGACGGGCCTCGGGCGACATTGTCCAGGTAACGGCTCTGATCCGTTGTAGCATAGGCTGAAAAGCCTCAGTGTGGTTTAAAACGCGATAAATATCATTGAGCAATAAACCGAACCAGGGCGCGCGCATACAGGCCGCCCAACTTAACTGGTCATATTGATCGCATAACGCATAAGCCAGACTGACCAGATCCCGCACAACCATTTTTTGTGACAAGCGATCAATTTCTACCGCCTGAAAGTCAATATTATGTTGATTAAGCAGCTGGATAATCTCACTAAGATTGGCACGACTGCGCGCTAGAATCGCCAGCGATTTTTTCTTTTTAAGTGGTTTGTTATCCGCCAGGTGTTGCTTTACCAGTTGAATAACTTTTTCAGCTTGTGCCTGATGCTCGTCAGCGTCGACTGTCAGCCAACAATTGACTGACGCGGATGAGTCTGGCGAGTTGAATGCGACTGAATGGGCGTAGCTAACCGCGGCAAAGGTGAGATCTTCTTTATCGGGCATAATCCGGTCGAACTGGCGATTTACCCAATCAACGATGACCCCATTTGATCTAAAATTAACTTTTAATTGACGAAACTCAGGATGTATCTGACCGATGCCGCGTTCGCGAATTTGCATAAACAAACTCACATTAGCATCACGGAAACGATAAATGGATTGCATTGGGTCGCCCACTAAAAACAGCGTTCGTCCGCTCTGCCCATCCCAGCCCGCAGTAAGCAATTTGATTAATTCAATCTGTGGCGTTGAAGTATCTTGAAACTCATCTATTAGAATGTGCTCGAGTTTATAATCTAATGCCAATGCCAAATCGCTGGGCATATCAGCATGCCCTAATGCGTCCAGCGAAGCGAGTGACAACTCGGCAAAATCAATCACGTTGTAGCGGCTGAACACCAGCTTCAGTTCCGCTACGGCGCGAGGCAATAACGCCACTGCCGATTGAAGCGCCAGCTGACTGACACTCTGCTCTATAGCTGACGGTAATAATTTAACTTGCAACAAGAGTTCTGGAACGCCGTCTATTTCGGATAATTGTGCGGCAATTTCGGTCACCAGTTTTTTATGGTGCTGATATTGTTGTTTCTGGTTTTCATCGTCAGCATCTTTGTCGGTAGGAAATCCATTTCTTGCATTAAAGGTAGTGAGTAATTCGGGCTTTTTGCCGGCCTTAAGGAACAGCTCACTAATCGCTTGCCAAGTGGCTAAATCTTTAAACTCGGGAGGCCTTAACGCAGCAACTTCAGTCAGCTGCTGCAGGCAAGGTTTATTGACTTTATCATTACGCCGCAAAACAGCCGATGCCTGATTGAGTAACGCCGGTAATTCACTGATAATATCGACCGGGATCGCGTCATAAACCGCTTGCAGCTTTTCTTCAATCACTTGTTGTAACGACTGCAATAATATCGATTGATCAAATTGGCGGGCGTGACTGGCGATGGTCGCCATCCACTGTAATCGCTTGGCAAGCATCTGGGCCAATAACTCATTGACTTGCGCCAGATTATTATCTTTATGCCTTAAGAGGTTCAGAATATCTTGTGATATGGAATGGTCGTCACCGATAGACCCAAGTAAATTTTCTGCCGCTTCAAGATAATATTGACTGGCATTTTCTGCAATTTTTGGGAGCGCACCGGTTTGAGACAATAGCGGTAAGGCACCACTCAAACTGGCTGATAAACTATCGATGGTTGTCATATTCAGGCGCGAGGCGTTTTCTAGTAAATGCCATCCTTTATCCTGATCTCTTTTAAGAACTTTTTGCGCCAGACGCCAGCGAAATTTCTCGTGAGGTGCGTGCGGTTCATCCGCTTGCGCCATCAACAGTGCAGAAACAACTCGACTTTGCATTTCGGCGGCAGCTTTTCGAGTAAAAGTGATGGCGAGAATATTTTCCGGTTTATCGACTACCGCTAGTAACGCCAGAATTCGCTGCGTTAATAGTTCGGTTTTGCCTGAGCCGGCAGGCGCTTGCACGATAAAGGAAACCGTGGGATTGAGTAGCTCATTGCGGACTTGTTGGTCAATTACTGAAGTACTCACTGACTGATCTCCGCATCAGATAAAGTTTTGCTATCATCCGGTTGAATTTCGTTGATTCGACAAAAATCTGAAAAATCGCAATAACGACAGGATTCTACTCGATGTTTCGGTGATACCGGCATATCACCAGCGGCAATTTTTTCCGCCAAATGCGTCAGGTTATGCTGCCACTGTTCAGCCAATGGTCCAGCCGATTGAAGACTTTCCTCTTTAGCGAGCATATATCGCGTTTTATCTTTTTCGCCTTGTAAATTGGTTTCCGTGAATCGAATGGGTATCTCTGCATCGGTCGAAAAATAAACCCCACTACGGCTGACTTCACCCGTTTTAATTCTGGCGTAGGTTAAACTGTCAATCTCGCTATCCTGGCAAGCTAATACATAGGCTGGCATTTGTGCTTCTTCGGGTCGTTCACCCAACCATTTTTTCATATCGGTCTGGCCGGTTTTATAATCGATAATCTCCAGCCGGCCATCCACGTTAGTGTCAATCCGGTCGACACGGAACTTAAATGACAGTGGACCCAGAGTGAGCGATTTCTCTACTTCGGTTTGCACGCTGAAAGGTTGGCGCTGTTTTTCAATGGATAACCACTGGCTGATCAAGCCTTGTAATTTCTCAAATTCCAACATTACAATTTCGACCGGAGCTCTAGCATAGAGTTGACGCTCAAATTCTTTCTTAGAGGCTTCTAACACCTCGCTGATAAGCGCGGCTTCTTCTGACGACGAAAGTGCGAGTAATTTTGATTGGGTCTGAATCCTCAACCACAATAATTCTAAAGCTCGATGCAACCATGCACCTTTCACTTTCGCTTCAATACCTTTCTGGGCTTTTTCGCCAGGTTTAATATTGAATTGAAATTGGCTCATCGCTTTAAATGGGCAGGAGGCATAGTTGCCAAGCATGTAGGCCCCCCCTTTGATTTCACCCTGGGGTAATTGAATTTGCTCATCCAGATGCCAATGGTAATCAGGCGTGACAGAAACCTTATTGAGCTGGGGTATCCAATCGTCCGGATTAGCCATTGGCAAGTGCGAAAATAGCGGCGACTCACCAGAGAGCGACTCATCAGCCAAATGACTTTGAGTCACCCAGATTCGATCTGCGGCGTTTAACAATGATTGGGACAACCCGAGCGTATATTCATATTCGCGCTCTGCAGAACTGCCCGGCATATTGTAATGCTGCTGCAACTTAACGGGTAAAAATGGATTAAGCTTAGCTTTCTGTGGCCAGTTTTCTCGATTAAAGCCCACCAAAATCAAATCATCAAACTCCAAACCGGTCGCTTCCAAAATACCCAGCACTTGCACATTGGTTCGATCACTCGGTAATTGAAAAGGCGTTTGACGCAATAATTGCAGAAAAAACTCGCTCGCTTGCGACAAGGTTGGCCTGGGATAAATCTGCCCAAGTGAATGGCATTCATTGAGCGCGGTATAAAAGTCGCTGATCAGTTTTTCTTCAAAGGTATCAGCCGAATAATTTTCACACCAGCCCCACATTCGCAGTTCCGATTTCCAGACATCAATCCAGGCATTAACCGGCCGAGCGCGCGTCGGTTTATTTTGTATACCGGCCAAACGATCTTTTAACAAACTGAGTTTATCGGCATTTTCCGCCGCATCGATTTGAGCCAACAGAAAATCTGGAGAGTAGTTGTTATATCCTAGTAATACCAGCTGGTGTAAAAAATATCGGATGGATGCCCCGTTGTCTCCCCAATTGATAAATGGAGAATTTTTTAGCAGCTGCATGGTCGCCAGGTCAAAGCCCAGGGCGTTAAGCTGAAGTATTTTAACCGCAACGCTAATCATCGGTAGATCTACGAGCGATTGTCCTGCTGATACGTTGTATTTCACTTTTTCCAATGGACGCCAGGGCAAGCTTTCTTCCGGTTGAAAAATATCACTGAATATCTGATGTGTCAGAGAGAGGTGATTGGCGAGCTGGTTTACTACTACGCCTATGGATTTATCCGGGTATTCACGGGCAATCTTCACTGCGAGTTGGCCAGCAAAGGCTAATTCTCCATTTAAATCAGCTTGTTCAATTCGAACCGCATCAACCTTGGTTTTTGCAGGGTAATAGCTACTGATTTCAACACCCGATTGTCGGCAAAGGTCAAACAGCGTTTCTTCAGCGGGTGTCAGCTGGTTAAAACTGACCAGCAGGATCTGTTTGGGTAACAGTTGTCTGAGCGCGGGTTGCTGACAGAGATACGCGGTAACAGCAAATTGAGGAACAAGCGCATTGTCAGCTAGAAATGCTTCCAGTAATTCAATCCATTTAACAAAATACTGGTTTTCTACGGTTTCTATTTCACTAACATCATTCAGCGATAATCCCCACTGACTGAGAGAGCGATAGGCTTCCAATACTTTTTCAGCCACGCCTAATGCATTTGTCAATTGCCAGTTTTCATCTTTAGAGATTTGTTCTTTTAACCAGGTCTTCAGTTCCAGTTGACCAATCACAACAGGCATTGGCGACAGAAACGAAAGCTCTTGCCACAATGCTTCCTGCCACTGTGATAACGATTTTATCGCGTGAGCATAAACCACTTCGCCTTCGTTTAAAGATGCGACAAACCCTGCATTGAGCGCTTTTTGAGTGCGAGAATTGGGCGTCAGAATGAGCGTCTCACTGGTCACTTGTTCAGCAATCGATTCAAAACTGACGATAACAGGCATAAACTTTCAGGCTCCCTTCTTTGATTGTTGTTTTCAGGGTGAACGGTAGCGCTATTGTGTGGCAGCTTGAAAACTGATGCAAGAAGAAAGAAGTTTGCTTTGAGGGAAATAATAATCGCGAAAACGCTTTATGGCAGGCATTAAAAAAGGCAACCATGAGGTTACCTTTTTTAATTTCTTCGATCTATCCTAGGCTAGTCCATTACCAGATCCTTCTGGTTCCTTTAACTTTCCTAAACGCAATCCTTTTAAATCCTTTTAGGGTAAAATCCGTTTACCGAATCCTTCGAATCGAATCCTTTTCCTTATTCAATTCCTTTGAACCTGTTATCGTTCATCAATGAACCAGTTCCATTTTTGCCTTTTCCTTAAGGCTGCCGTTCCTTCAGCGTTCCTTGTCGTTTTCCCTAAAGACAGGTGCTAGTTTAGAGGAAAGCCGTTTCCGAACAAGGGGGTTTTCTTGAATCTTTTATGACAGTGACCATTGAAAACATAAGCAGCTCAGCTCTAATTTGTTAAATATCAATCAGTTAAGAGCATACTTGTCTTCTCGTAGGGAGATACTCTGTAAGCTTTTTCGGTAATGTCTCACGGTCGTGTGAGATATTTCGCACAAGCTAACGGGCAGATTTCCTACAGTATTTTTTCTGCAGTAAAGCCGACTGGATAAATAACATAGTCATGATACCCGGTGATGACCCGTTTGCTCCCTTTTAACGCCTGATCCAGCGCTTGATCGCCGGTATCAATCAGCAATGGTCTGCCATCAAGGGTTTTGAGCTTAGACTTTGTGGCCACAACTTCAAAGTTCTGCCATCCTGCAGCGCGGATAACCGCGGGACTTAACTGGTGGTTGCCCCGGCCGAGAATATGCCCTTGCCCGCCAATGACAGTGATCACAAACTTAAGTTGTTTACCGGCATCCAGCAGCGCCAAAATGTCCTTTTCAACGGCGTCAGCTTTTATCAGCTGTTCCTGATGGACAATATCCGAGCCTAACAGGGTATTGTCGAGGCCGAGCGCCTCCATAATGGCCGCGCATGTGGTGCCAGAACCAATCACATAATAGACGTCATCGTCCATCGACTCGATAATTTCTGCCGCAATATCATCGAGCACCATGTCTTCTACTTCCAGGCCACCGCTTTTTACCGCTTGTACGTACTGCAAAGCACCAGGAACGTTTAGATAACCATATTTTTTGGCTTTGACAACACCCTCTCGGAATGCGTCTTCGTCAATATCCATCACATCTGCGGACAACAAACTGACCAGCTTTCCTTCAATCAGATCTCTTAATAATAATCCTGCAGCTTCTGGCGAAACCGCGTAGACCCCTGAATGAATTTTAACACCCGCTGGAATTCCTAATACCATTTGCTTATCATCGCAGATTTCAAAGACATTGCGAGCAGTACCATCACCACCAGCAAACACGATCAGATCGACATTTAAATTCTGTAAAATTTCTACGGCCTTGATAGTATCCCGTTCGGTCGAAGGCGAATCGGCGTGCAAACAGACGGAATAGTCCAGCGAAAGATTCTGGCACAAGGTTTCGCCCATATCCCCTGACACCGTATAAACTTTAAACTTCTCTTTTAAGTCAGCTATCTGACTCATGGTGATAGCTGTTTTTTCTTGTGCGAGTTGCGGGGCACCTAACGACAGGGCTTGCGCGCGAATGGCTTCACCATCACTTCCCTTCAGACCGACCCGACCGCCGATCCCAGCAAAAGGGTTGACTATTAAACCCATTTTAAACATATGCGATTTCTGATTCCGATTTAAAAATTGGTAAAACAACCGGTTGTGCTTGGCGAAATACCGCGACTAATCGATTAAATAACAATTGCGCTCTTGGCGGAAGACACTTCTCGGTCAAATAATCAGACAATTGTGCATACACGGCAGACTTAAATTCATCCGAAGCATCAATCCCCTGTTCGAGGTTATCCGCCGAAAAATGAAATTGATGATCGCTCGCCAGCGATAACGCCCACTCAATCGCCTGCGGCTTGACTTCGACCAATTCAAATTCAATTTGCTCGGCGGCCGTTCGCCCTTCAGGTTGATACCAATAGCCGAAATCATCAAGTTGTCGGCGAGCCACTCCCGCTATACACCAATGAGCTATTTCGTGTAGCGCACTAGAATAATAATTGTCGCGCGAATATATAATGGCTGGCTGGTTATCGGTGGGCGCTCGATAATAGGGTTCGGTGGCCCCTGTTTTCAGCCTGGTATTTTCTGATTTTAAAAAAAGCGCATCAAATTCTTCAATAAGAACGGCTAATTTATCGACTTCGTTTAGCATCTATAAATAAATTCAATGATTAATTGACGGCAATTTTAATGCCGAATCGCAAACTATTCACTATAATTATGTACAACAAGGGAGATCAAGGAATTTAAGGAATAAGCAGTACCGATATTTAAGTGTTAGTTATTCATGAGTGAGCAAATTTTAAAAGTCGAGGCCGATCCCAAAGATGATGCCTGTATCCAGATCACGCTTCGTCACCTTCCGGGCCGGTTTAAATTCTGGCAACCGCGCCAACCCAAAGTCGCTATGTACAAAGGGCACGGCAGTAACTGGTACCATGTTCCCTCGTTTAGACCGGCGCCTTCTCGTCTGGTACCGCTGCTCAAAGCGATTTCTTACGGTCCCCAATTTAAGCACCTGCGCTACAAAATTTAACGTCTTCTAATGCCGAAACGCTAAATTCCCCAATCAAAGAACTAGACTTCTCTTAATTGCTCGGCCTTTGCGCCGGCAGCTATAAATCTGAGTTGCGTGACGGCGCGTTCGGCAATCGCTTTTCGTTGCTGCGGCTTGGCGTCAAGCGACTCGGCACCGGCATTAAAAACCACCGCAACCATCGCCTCGGCTTGCGCAAATGCAGCTTCTTTTTCAAATCCCCAGGCGGTAAGATAATCTGCCAGTTCTACAATAAAGTACTGAATTTCACGAGCGACCGCCATTCTCAGCGCAAATCGCGTTCCAGAGCGTTCATGAAATAACAAGCGAAATATATTGGGTTTGGCTTCAGTCACTTCCATAAATGTTTCCACCGACGTTTGAATAACGCTACCGCCTTTTTCAAAACGTTTACGGGCTTTACGCATCAACTGGCGTAACGCAAGACCGCATTCGTCTACCAGAGTTAGCCCCAGTTCTTCCATATCCTTAAAGTGACGATAAAAAGAAGTCGGGGCAATTTCTGCTTCCCTCGCGACTTCTCGCAGGCTTAAACTCGCGAAACTTTTATCGGCACTGATTTGGTTAAGAGCCGCTTGAATAATGGCGCGACGAGTTTTTTCTTTTTGTTGTGAACGAGAAATTGTCATATTTTTGTGGTGTTTTTACCTTTCTGGCCGATATATGAACGATTGCTGTCATCCTGGAAGTGTACACTAAATCGATTAGTGACAAAATTTCGGCTAACAACTGTATTCTCAATTGCGTTTATCTCATCGGATGAGTATACTGACCATTAATTTGAGCGTACACTTGTACGCCACATTTTATCCGCTTAACAGGACGTTCTCACGCTTTTTGTAGGACTTTTATTTTTATGCCAAACCAGCTCACCAAATCTGACGATAAACCTAAACTTATCTGGCTTAATGTTCTCGTTTTTTCGATTACATTTTCCATCGCCGCAATCGGGGTACCCCTCTACAGCTATTTTTATGATTTTGATACCGCCACCATTATCGCGTTTATTCTAGCGACAGGTTATTGCGGCATGTCAATCACCGCAGGCTATCATCGACTTTGGTCGCACCGCACTTATGAGACGAATATTATTATTCGGTTTGTTTATGCCATTGGCGGTGCATTTGCCATTCAGAATAGCGCGCTGCATTGGTCATCGGATCACCGTATTCATCACCGTCACGTTGATGACAATGACAATGATCCCTATTCCGCTAAACGAGGGTTCTGGTATTCTCACATTGGCTGGATGTTACGCGAATACCAGGCACACCGTTATCATGACTACAAAAATGTCAAAGATTTGCAACGGGATCCTATCGTGATGTGGCAACACAAGTATTATTTACCATTGGTATTGTTGACCAACTTTGGCATCCCCCTGCTTTTTGGGTTAGTCAACGGAAATATATTGGGTAGCCTGCTTTTAATCGGGTTTATGCGTCTTGTGATTAGCCACCATGTTACCTTCTTCATTAATAGTCTGGCACATATGTGGGGCTCGCAACCTTACAGCGATAAAAATACCGCCAAAGATAACCCGGTTGTCGCGCTTTTAACCTATGGCGAGGGGTATCACAATTTTCACCACGCATTTCAATATGATTACCGCAACGCGATAAAGTGGTGGCAATTTGATCCAACCAAGTGGTGGATCAAAAGTCTCAGCTTGATGGGATTGGCGAAAAACCTGAAAAAAATACCAGAAGAAAAAATTATTCGCTCAATCGCAGCGCAACAGTTAAATAAAGCGCAGGGCAAGTTACTCAAACTTAGCTTGCCGAATACCGATGAGTTATTACACAAGATCGAAAAAGAATACGAAGACCTGCTCGTTAAAATGAATGACTTTTACAATATAAAAAAGCAGTGGCTGGAAGTCACCAAAGACAATCTGGTGGAAAATGTTGAAAAAAGTCAAATTGCACAGCAATATCATGAGTTAAAAAGTAGCTGGTTCGAACAGCAAAAGTCCTGGCAAACCTTGATACATCATTACGCTTAATCTTGTTGAGTGAGTGCGCGAGGCCTTAGCGTTTGATGAAACCCGTTTTCGTTGAGCATTCACCTTTTAAATAGCGTGCGGCTTGGGCCTGGTTTCGCTACGCAGCGAAACCAGCAACTCTGTTCCCCTCAAAGATTATCGCGCATTATAATAAGCACTCAAGGCCACAGCAGAGCACGACAAATGACTCCCCTACCCTGATACTTAATACCCTGATACTTAATACCCTGATACTTAATACCCTGATACTTAATACCCTGATACTTAATACCCTGATACTTAATACCTTGATATTTTATAGCGCAAATTCTTTAAGCCGCAAATTTCAACCCGTAAGTGTTTCCTTTCTTCCAGGCACAAGTCGCTAAAGTCTTAGCAAACTTGGAAGAGCTAATCACAATCGAGTCAGCCAGTCCTAAATCTTCTTCACACTCCACTCGTACACCACCTAATGGCGAATAATCTAGAATACTACAGGCCGCCACTTGATTATCGGCTTGCACACTGCCTTGGAGTTGTTTGGTTTTAATACGGGCAAAATGGCGGCGATCGTCCGTTCTCGAAATTGGCAGCGTGTCGATAAAATTCATTGGGTTATAATTTTCGACACTGTTCATTCGCTCAATAACCGACTCATGAACAGATACGTTGATGGGTGGATTATCAACATCGCCCTCCAAATTTCTTATGCCGTTGGCGCCGCCAATTTTTTCCAGCCCTCGATAAAACAGATTGTATGAGTCATGGAGTTCGTCGAGAACATTCGGGCAAACCTTATTTTCGTCGTTGAGATATTCATCATCAAACTCTAACCCTAATCTGAAGGCTTTTTGAACCATCCAGATTAACGCCGTGTCTGCCAGCCCTGATTCAGCATAACCGCCACCAATATCCGAATGAACGCCAGCGAACCAGACTTGTTCTACGGTTTGGTCAGGGTTAATTTTTCCCGTCCATAAAGCCGGTGTAAATGGGCCGCGTTTTTCGTCAATCGCCATCGCATGGTAAGCGTTTTTAATATCGCTACTTAAGTGAGTATTGAAAAATCCAACCAGAGGTTTGGTTAATTTTCGTAGAATGGGCGTCGGCGCTCCGAGTGAACCCACCGTATCCCAGACGCCCATCATGGTGATGTCGGGTCTTGGATTATGGGCGTAACTTTGTGCATCACGTTTATTCGGTGGCGTTCGGTAAAATTTATAGGCCGTCGATAAAGCATGCAACTCATCTTTTGGGAGTAACCCGATAGCATGAAGCATGCCGCCCAGCGCTCGTGCCGTGTACGCGCCTCGACTAAACCCAAAACAATATATTTCATCACCAGGCTGATAATTGTGAGCGATAAATCGATAGGCATCTAATACATTTTGTTCTACGCCTTTGCCGAAAGCGCCGCCGACGAACCGATCAACAGTATTGTAGGTGCCAACTCCTTGATCATAAAAGACGACCTGATGAAGCCCATCTTTCGAAATCGGCGTTATACCTCTGACGAGTTTAACCACATTGGTGGGTCGATCGGGCGTATTCCAGGTTCCGTCACAACATACAACAATACGTTTCTTAAGGCTTTCCATAATGTTTCTCCAACAGGTCAATGCGGCTGGGAATCTGACTGCGTTTCCATCGCTAGGGTGAGTGCTAACCACACTTAAGTTATAAGCAATCTTTTATTGATATAAATATAGTTGATAAAAGGGTCGCTGCCCACTAACTCTTGTCGTTGCAAGAAATTTTATTTTTATTTGAGATGAATATAGACAATTTCAGTGCTAATAAAATCGCAGAACTAACCTGTCGTTATAAAAACAAAAATCGATTGTTCAGGCGAGCGGTGGTGGTATCCGTTTAAGTTCTATTTTCACGTGAGACTCGTCTCGCAGAAAAATATGCAGTTCAATCAAGTTAACCTTTTGCGTTATTTTAACGCGTAAATATCCCGGGTGATGGTGATGAAAATAGTGGCTATTCTTTTCGCTATGAGAATATTCGAGATAGCGAGGTTTGGTATTGCCCCGAAAAGTCGATAGAAATCGAAGCTTTAGCTTTTTATTAATTTCGATAAACTGCCAGTGATGTAGTGAATCACCAGTGTCCGCGACCCCTACTAAGCCGTCTTTATCGACTGAAAAACGGATGTCATACGCCACCTGACCGACCGGTGTTTTAACCGCCATCCCTTGCCAGTCCCCTTGCATAAATTCGGCCAGCTGCGTAAAAGTTAACGCTATTGGGTTTTCTTTAAATTCTTCAGCCGCGACAAAATTTGGCCAAGAGACAACTAACAGAAAGAATAAAAGCCGCTTAATTTGGAACATGCTTGTTACTCCATCAGGGTTCAATTCAAGTATAGTCCAGAATGACTCATTGCTTACTTTAAACCCTGAAGCATTAAAAAAGAGCCGATGAATCCTAAGCTCGCCAACAAAAAAGCGAAAAAAGATTGAATATACAATTTATCGTCATTCATTGAGTTGTTTCGACTTTTTATTTTACTTACCTGTTTAATGAGGCATTCATTCAATAATTCAAGGCTAACTGTATATACACACTTGACCACTGTGTATATGTGTGTATACTGTATATACACAATATACACACCTAGAAGTATTGAATGGATAGCGACTTTATTTTATCGCAAACCGATGGTCGGCCTATGTACCTGCAGATCATCGAACAAATTAAAAAACGCGTTTCGATAGGCGATTGGTCACCTGGCTATAAGCTGCCTTCTATTCGAGAATTCGCTGTCGCGCTCAAAGTGAGCGTTATAACGGTTAAACGTGCCTATCAAGAGCTGGAAAATGAAGGTGTTATTACAACCCAACACGGTAAGGGATCATTTGTTTCCGCCGACTCTAGCCTTGACGAACAATTGAGAGAACAGGATATGAACAATCATCTGCTTGAAGCCTTAAAAATCGCAGAGTCACTCGGCATCAGTTTAACGGAACTAAAAATTCGTCTTGATGCGTTGAGCAACAATCCACCATCACTGGACGATGAGGAAAAATGATGAATCACGTGAACAAAGATTTAGCGGTAGAAATGAAGGACGTTTGTAAGCACTACCCTCACTTTGAACTGAACCAGATTAACTTGCAGTTACCTAAAGGCACCATCATGGGATTTATCGGCCCCAATGGCGCGGGAAAATCGACTACCATCCGAATTTTAATGGGACTTTTGCATCAAGACCGTGGCGAAGTTTACGTTTGCGGCCAACAAATGCCTGCACAACAAGTTTCGGCTAAATGGGATATCGGTTTTGCTTCGGAGGATATGCGGCTGTATAAAAACGCCACCATTGAATGGCACATGGATTATATTCGTTCCATCTATTCAAGTTGGGATCCGGCTTACGCTAACTTATTAATCAAACGCTTCGATTTGAAACCTGAACAACAAGTAAAGGGTCTTTCCCACGGGCAGCGCGTGAAAGCGAGCTTATTACTAATGCTTGCACGTCGCCCTAAGTTACTGTTATTGGACGAACCGACCACCGGACTCGACCCAGTAGCAAGGCACGAAGTTATAAATGAACTGATGGATGTCCTACTGGATGAAGAAAGAAGCATTTTGTTTTCCTCACATAATACCCAGGATATCGAACAGCTTTCCGATCAAATTACTTTTATTGATAAAGGTAAGATCATCAGTTCAGAAGACAAAGAATCTTATCTGGAAAAATGGCGACGGATTCGTCTTGAATTACCGCAAGATGCTAAATTACCGGCCTTACAAGGTGTGGTTGAACAGCGACATAGTGGCCGTCAAGCAATCGTTACGGCCCAATCATTTAACGATGAAATGGCTGCCACATACCAAAAATGCGGTGCCAAAATTCAGGCGATTGAAAATATGACACTGGAAGAAATTTTTGTGTCTGAAGTGCAAGCCAGTCGGCTTAATTCCGATAAAGAGGTAATAGTATGAACTGGACAATGATCAAACATCTGGTCGTAAAAGACTGGCAATTTAATCGCTTCTATCTATCGCTTTACACGCTTGTTGGCGTGCTCTCTTTGCTTTTATTTTTACTCGAGAACAAAGCGGCATTTTATGTTGGAAATGTGCTTATTATTTCCGCTGTGATAGTGGTTGGAGCACATCTGATTTTCGCTACGGTGATACTTGAAAGAAAAGAGCAGACCTTGCCATTTGTTATGAGTTTACCGGTATCCTATATGGAATACACCATGGCAAAAATAATCCTCAATCTGGGCGCTTATTTGCTTATTTGGAGCATGCTTGCTATCGGTGTTTTTGTTGTCATGAATACCATAGATACAATACCTAACGGCCTGATCCCTTTTACTGCTATTGCTTTGCTCGAGTTAGTTGTGGCTTACATTCTAGTCTTATCTATCGCAATAATTACCGAATCTGAAGCCTGGACTATTGTGATTTTGACGATCACCAATATTTGCGTCTCTTTGTTCTGGTATCTTTTAGGAACGGTCGAATCCATTAATCAATATATGAGCGGCGACTCCGCCGTGTGGAATACCACGACCATGGGTTTTATTTCCGTCGAATTAATTATCGTGCTCACACTCATCGGCATTACTTTTTATTTTCAGTCAAAAAAGCAGGATTTTTTGTAACTGATCTAATTCTTAACACCTTTAATTTTCCCAGATTTAACTAAACAGGAGTCTGACAATGACACACGCCATAGCCGGCGAGGAATTCACTCGCCCTGAAGAAAACACAGTCAAGTCAACCGAAAGACTAGATTCCGTGCGCTACCACTACATGGACAACCTGAGAGCGATTGCAATGCTGGCGGGAATTTTCTTTCACGCCGCGCTGGCTTATAGCCCTTTGATGCAGAACCTCTGGTTGTCAGCCGATGCGCAGAATTCGCAGATACTCGATGCCGTTGCCTGGTTTATGCATTTATTTCGTATGCCATTATTTTTTCTGATTTCTGGCTTCTTTGCGGTGATGTTAATGGAGAAACGAGGAATCGTTAGTTTTCTCAAGAATCGCGGTTTACGAATAGCGCTCCCTTTCGCTATTTTTTTACCGCTCATTCTCATCAGTTTTATTCTGTTAATTGGATGGTCAATTTCAGCCGTTGAAAGCCACTCACCGATGTTGCAATTTATTGCCGCGACTTACAACAACCCGGATGTCCCTCAACCGCCATTTAGCACCACGCATTTGTGGTTTCTTTTTAATCTTGGCCTGTTTTGTTTGGTTATTGCGCTGATTAAAAAATTTAATTTTTTCGAATCTAAAATCGCCCGTAAAATGGCTAACAGCCACTTTATTATATTCGGCCTTCCGTTGTTGCTCGTTCCTGCTCTTTATTCTCAGCCGGCACCGCTGCCAGCGCCTGAACGCATTTATCCGGAACTCTGGTCGTTCGGTTTTTTCGGAATTTTCTTTATTCTTGGGGGCATCATTTACAACAATCAACAACTTCTGGAGCCACTGAAAAAGTACAATCTGGCTTTATTGTTAGTGAGTCTGATTGGTTATGCGGTGTTATACCAGTACTTACCTAAGACGCTGACGTTCGCCGATATCATGACCAATATGCAAGGGATCCCGCATTCAACTGAACAATTCATCAAAGCGATTTTGGCAGCTTTTATTTCTGTCCATATGACAATATTTTGCCTGGTCGCAGGCCGAACCTTGCTCGATAGTCATAATAAAATATTTCGGCTTATTTCAAATTCCTCTTATTGGGTGTATATCGTTCATTTACCGGTGCTATTCTATCTGCAATTTTTACTCCTGGATCTCGAAATGAATCTTTGGCTAAAGTTTTTAACTGGCGCATTTGGAACTTTAGCGATAGGTATGATTAGCTATGTTCTATTTATTAAATGGACGCCGATTGGTTGGCTACTGAACGGCAGGAAAAAGCCTTAATAAAGTTTCACATCGGTGCTGCCACTCAACTCAGCACCGATTTTGCTTGCGTTACCACACGACAACCTTAATTGGTTTGCAAGATTTTTTATTCATTTTTATTACCGCGTACTAATTATTTTAAGCGCAATTTTTTTAGATTAATTTGATTTAATATCGCCTTCTAATCTTTGAATCAAGCATTTAACTTGTTGATTTCATACGAAGATCAGCCTTAAACCCTCAGACCTTTGCCATTATTTATTAAATTGCAGTCGCTTACGAATTCGCGTTTTAGCTCACAATGATTATACTATATCTCGATTATCTATAATTTTTAGATATCTCTTTTTTCAAGAAAATAAACGAGGGACGTTATGAAAAGGATTAAAAGAAATCTCTACTCTATTCTATTTATTGCACTTTCCGCTTTCGTATACTCATCAACCGCGTCAGCATCATTCAAACTTTGCTTCAAAAAAGAAGTTAGTAATGATGGTGTTGCCTGGTATGACGCGAATACACAAGCTGAGGCTGTTGTTATCAGCGACGATGCTTTTTTCAGGTTTACCGTCACCAAATGCCCGAATAACCCCGGTGGTTTTAAAAACATTGTGGTTGAAGATCCATCCTTAAACCTGGTCGTCGGTCTCGACAGCCTTCCGCATAGTACAACTGAGTACCCTGAAAGTGTGTATTCGCTTGATTATTCTGGATATTGCCATGGTGACGAGGGGTACAAAGAAAACGTCGCGACGGTTACAGCTACTGAATTCTCGAATACAGGAGAACAGACTGTTTCTGACAATGCCTGGGTGTATTGTGAAGACATTCCACAAGGCGGCGAAGGATGCACGCCCGGATATTGGAAACAGCCTCAACATGCTGACTCATGGGCAGTCGATATTAATACGACTTTTTTGGAAGTTTTTGGCCGCTCAATTGAGATAAAAATTAAAAAGCAAGGTTCAATCTACGAACCCACTTTACTCGAGGCGCTTAATGCCAACGGCGGACAGGTCAATATGGCTGCACGGCATGCTGCGGCAGCTTATCTCAATGCGGTTTCATCGGTGAATTTTGATATGAGCGCCAATACTGTCATTGAATCGTTTCAGACTAGCTTTGATAGTGATAACTATGGCGTCCTGATTCAGAATTTGGTTGATTTCAATGAGCAAGGTTGCCCATTAAATTAATCTAAACTGTTAGGAAAAAAAACCAGCTGCAAAGCTGGTTTTTTTTTTCGATAAACTAGATTCGATAATTGTGCTTCACTGACGCTAATCTTTTTGGATCAGCTAAGCTTCCCCACAAAGCTGTTGCGATTGTTTCTTACAGGCCTGAATCACCGCTTGTTGTGAATTTCCCGTGATACAAAAGTCCAGTCGAACCTTTTTGGTTTCCGCTTGGCGCGCCGAATCTTTACTGGCAGCCATCCAGCGCATCTTTTTCACGAGTTTTTTTGCTTCTCTGGGTAGTTTCGTTTTTGTTGAAGCGGCAACCAGCTTAATCTCATCCGATTCACCCGATTCAGTCACATTGACCGAAAATACCGCGCACCCGGTAATTCCGCTTTGGGCAAGCGCTAGCGGATATCGGGGCGTGTGCTGATTCTTACGAATCCAGCTAGATTGAGCGCCGGTCTCAATGTCAGATACCTGAACATCGGCGAACATATTTTTCGCCGAAATAGTTGGAACAAGGCAAAGGGCCGCCAGAAAAGCTGATAGTTTGATTTTATTTGTCATTTCACAATCCTTTGTATTTGTATTTGTATTTGTTTAATCGTATTTAATTATTCCGTAGCGTCAGTGGAACACAATCATTTAAATTCTGCAAGCTGCGCTTTAGTCAACAGAAAAACCCCAAGACCACCTCGCTCAAACTCTAACCAGGTAAATTCTGTGGTTGGATAGGCGGCTTCCAATGCCATTGCACTATTTCCCACTTCGACAACTAAAATACCATTGTCGTTTAGAAATTTGTCGGCTTCATGGAGTAAACGATGGGTGAGTTCTAATCCGTCATCTCCAGACACCAGACCGAGTTTTGGCTCGGCTAAAAACTCGTCCGGAATTTCCTCAAAGTCTTCTTTATCAACGTAAGGTGGATTCGATACGATGATATCGTATTTCTTCTCGGGAATATTCTCAAATAAATCCGACTGATAAATAGCGACGTTTTCCTGTTCGAGACGCTCTCGGTTTATTTCCGCGACTTCAATCGCTTCTGGCGAAAGTTCGCCCGCATCAACCATAGCATCGGGAAAATATTGACCGCAGGCAATGGCAATACAGCCACTCCCGGTGCAAAGGTCAAGGATATTTTCGACACGTTCCGGGTCTACCCAAGGTTGAAATTGATTTTCAATAAGCTCGCCAATAGGCGACCGTGGCACGAGCACACGTTCATCGACAAAATATTCGCTGCCGCAAAAAAATGACTTGTTGGTTAAATAGGCGAGCGGCGTTTTATCATTAACCCGCCGGGCGATTCTTTTGCCAAGCATTGCTTTTTCGGAAAAAGTCAGACGAGATTGTAAAATGAGATCGGGAGTATCACTGGGCAACGCCAAACTCTGCAATACCAGCGAGACCGCTTCATCCCATGGGTTGTCTGTGCCGTGACCATAAAACAGGTCGGCTTCAGAAAACCTCGAATAAGCCCAGCGAATATAATCTTGAATACTCACCAAATCATTAATGGATTCATCTATTTGCTGTTGTGAAATGTGTTCTGTCATTTTATTGTCCCGACTGTTTCAGGCCGCTTCAGTTTGACCTAATGCTTTTAGCATGCGATTTCGAACTTCTTCGACTAACGCTCTGCGTTCTTCTACGGTATAGTGAGCCGCGTCAACAGGTTCACAAACTTCGACTTCTATTTCTTGATCAATATAAAGCGTTAAATCTTTTCCCGCCTGAACTTTATGAATATCTTTTATCGCCAATGGAACAATTAAAGCACCGGTATCTAACGCCAAATGAAACGCACCGCGTTTAAATTTGTTTAGCTTACCATCGCCCGACCGCGTTCCCTCTGGCGCAACCCACAGGATAATTCCGTCCAACATTTTTTGCTTGGCGTTTTTCAAATCTTTTAAGGACTGGTCACGATTGTGGCGATCGATGGACAGAAACTCACCGCGTCGTAATGCCGCAGAAAAAATTGGAATGCGAAACAATTCTTTTTTGGCCAACATGCGTAAACTGGTTTTGAGCGCGACAGCACTGATTGGTATGTCGTAAAGGCTACTATGATTACACATCACAATGATCGGCCGCTCTCCTTGTACCGGCATTTTGTCGAGCCCTTCAACTTTTATTCTGACTTTAATCAGACCGAGTAATTTATAAGCCCAATGCAACATCATTCGATCGACAAACGAACGTTTCTGGCTGGCAACAAATGATCCGACAATAACAGCCATGCTGTAAAATGCAGTATAAACACCTGTCATAAATGCGATCCGATAAAATCCTAATCGACTTACTTTTTGACCACTCATATTAACCCTTAAACCCTTGACACGTATTTCTGATAATTGTGATTAGTTTTTTGCCAAATAAATTTTTTCAATGGCGGCTTTTCTCGACGAATCAAACACCAATTTAACAACTTGAGCTGTTTGAAAACCAAAAACTTCGCAGCCTGGCACCAGGTACTGACAAAGCTCAGCCACTATCGGCATATGGCTGACTATCATTAATTTAGCGGAGTGATGGCTAAGCAAATAGTCCCCAAGCAATTTATGATCTGCCGAATGAATCAATAATGCTTCATCTTCAAACGGTCGAGTCATGCCCAATGTTTCATGAACTTGTTGAGCGGTTTCCTGGGTGCGTCTTAATGGGCTAACCAGCATATGTTCTGGTAGCTCACCCTGCTCAGCGAGCAACTGCTGCGCAATATTCTCAGCTTGCATTTTTCCAATATCCGACAAGGCTCGATTAAAGTCGGTATCGAAATGACTTTCAGCCAGACCGTGACGCATTATCCAGAGACTCTGTAACATATTTGCTCCTAGCTGATCAGCTGATTGGCAAAACCCTTAACGTCTGCCAGCTTTTCATCGCTCAATCTGGGGCCATATTGGGTGACTAATTGCGCTGAGGCATAGCTGGCCAGTTCACCGGCCTGGGCAAGCGTCAATCCTTTACTCAATCCATAAAGAAAACTTCCGGCAAACAGATCTCCCGCGCCATTAGTATCAATTGCTTTGACTGAATTGCCAGCAATTTTTAGTGATTCATTGTTGTTCACGATGAGTGCGCCGTCTGCACCTAAAGTGATAACAAGGGTTGTCGCGATCTTAGATAGCTCAGCGGCGGCGCTGTCTAAGTCCTCACACTCTGAATACAAGGTGGCTTCATCAAAATTACAAAATAAAAGATCGACGCCTTGTCCAATGATATCTTGCAAGCCCTGACGACAGAATTTCACCATATTGGGATCAGATAAAGAAAAAGCCGTTTTGACCTCATTAGCGCGCGCAAAATTCATCGACTTTACCGCCGCATCGAGCGCCATAGGTGCGCTTGAAAGATAACCTTCGATATAAAGATACTCAGAATCACGCAAGGCGTCTTCATTGATCTCTTGATAATTAATATCCCCAGTGATGCCAAGGTAGGTATTCATGGTGCGATCGGCATCGTCGGTTATCATCACCAGACATTTACCGGTATTACCTGGCTCTAATGAATTTTGCGATAAATTACTATGCACACCATGACTCAACAGATCATCACGATAGAAATGCCCTATTTCATCATCGGCGACTTTGCAGGAATAAAAACACTGAACGCCGAGCGATTGCGCACCAATGATCGTATTGGCCGCCGAACCTCCACAGGCTCTTGAATGGTGTTTACCTTTAAATCGATGAGATAACTCTTCCTGCCGCTCTGCTTCAATAAGTGTCATAACCCCCTTGTCAATATTGAGTTTCTTCAGCTCGTCAGCTGTCGTTTCAATCTCAAAATCAACCAGTGCATTACCGATTCCATAAATCTGATATTGTTTAGTCATTTATTCCACCGAAAAATTCTACAATTGCCACCAGAGCGCTAAAAATCAGGCAGCATTTTACCCTAAATTCCCTGTTCGAGCACAGAAAAGATAGCTAAATGAGCCCCTCGCCTGGTTCGCTAGAAGATTGATTTTTAGTAAAAACCCGGGATTATGCTAAAATTGCGCTCCATTTAAACGAATTCTCTAATTTTTATGCAAGCGCTTTTTGTAGACAATCTAACCGTGATCGACTTTGCTTACTTCCACCCCGAACGTGGCATTGTGGGTGAAAGCCTGATACTCGACGTAGAGCTATTCGGCGAGCTCAATGATGAAGGCATGTTATTTGATTTTTCTTTTGTGAAAAAGCGCATCAAGTCTTGTGTCGATAGTTTGGTCGACCATAAATTTCTGGTTGCAAGAGAGCAACCAGGTGTTGAAATTAGCGAATCACCGAAACAGCTCGAATTAACCTTAAAGACAACAAATGGGGATCTCTATCGACACACCAGTCCCCACCAGGCGGTATATTTTGTTGAGGATTCATCAGTTAATCCAGAGACGATCGCCACTTCCATTGAAGCGGCAATAAAAAACATATTGCCCGACAATGTCACTCGGGTTGGTCTGGTTTTACGAGCGGAAAACATTAACGAGAGTTTCTATCACTATAGTCATGGTCTTAAAAAGCATTTTGGTGACTGCCAACGTATTGCTCATGGACACCGCTCAAAAATTAAAGTGTGGGAGAATAATACTTTCTCAGAAACATGGTCGGCGCATATTGCAGACATTTGGAAAGATATTTACCTCGCGACCCAGGAAGATATCGATGACAGCGAAACAATTGATGGTATTGATTACTGGATTTTTCAGTACCATGCCAATCAAGGAATGTTTCGACTGATGATTCCTCAGTCACGCTGCTACATCATCAAGACAGATACAACGGTTGAACTGATTGCTCATTATCTTGCGCATTATTTGAAAGGCAAAAGACCCGAATCAGAATTTAAGGTGAAAGCTTTTGAAGGGGTTGATAAAGGGGCCATAGCGGTTGTTTAATTTTTAGTGAGAAATGAACACGGATTTAGCGGTCAACAAGGTGTTTTCGGTTGCGGACATTAGGTGGGATTATTGCCATCTGAATTTTGCGGTGATAATGCTTTACCACGAATTCCTTTTACAAAGCTTTAAAAAATCTAAAATTTTTGCAGTGAAACAATAAAACTCAAAATTGAATCGATAAACGCAACTCAGCTAAAAATGGTGCGGTCTTACTCTCCAGCTGAGTTTTTCGCCGCCGTTATATCCACCAAATCCTCTTCATCGAGTAGTCGGTTAATACACGCTCTGAAAGGTTGATCCTTGCTATCAAAGAAAAAATTATAGATCTGAGTTTCGTATTGCTTACCTACTTCCAAGCGACCAAATACCGTTAAATCATCCCCTTGCTGGAGTGAGTCGTAAATAATCTCCGATTGCTCTTTGGTAAACACAAAGGCAGGCCCGTAATATTGAAGTTCTCCGTGGAGAAATACTTTATGGAACTGGGGATAAAAAGTTTGCTCCGCAATTTCAACTTTATGGACACTGCCGGGCTCTAATTCTATATGCGACGGCTCACCGATAAAAATTTCAACTTCCGGATCAGAATCCAGATACTGCAAAGTCGAAGTAATATTAAAGTAGCCGACATATTTTCGCTCCAGGAACCCACCGGCAAACGGAAAAGTTAAAACGCAGTAGTCTTCCGATGATTCGTATTTGTAACTGGGAAAATCACCACAGGAAGTCAACAACAACAGGCAGATGGAAAGGGCAAGCTTCTTCATCGTCGAAATGTTTTTCTCGCTTTTAATATTTTATGCTTATGTTTTTTACGATTGTCTTGTTGAACGGATTTACTAGCAACCGTTTTCTTCAAACCCACTAAATCTTCAAATTTTGCCAATTCATTTGGTTCTAATTCACGGTATCTGCCGCGCTTCAAGCTTCGCGGAAGTGAGAATTCTCCATATTGAATTCGGTGTAAGCGAGAAACCTGAATATCAAAGGCTTCCCATAATCGCCTGACTTCGCGATTTTTACCTTCGCGTAAGACAACATTGTACCAATGATTGCTTCCTTCACCGCCAACGTCTTCAACTTTTTCAAAGTGTGCAAACCCATCTTCAAGCTCAACACCCTTGACTAATTGTTTAAGAATATCTTCGGTAACCTGGCCTCTGACCCTTACGGCGTATTTTCTTAAAACCTGGTGTGAGGGATGCATCAGTCGATTTGCAAGCTCGCCGTCATTGGTAAAAAACATTAAGCCACTAGTATTAATATCGAGACGACCGACATTAACCCATCGGCTGTTTTTTACGCGCGGCAATGAATCAAAGACAGTCGGGCGGCCATCCGGATCTTTTCGCGAGCAAATTTCACCTTCCGGTTTATGATACGCCAACATCCGCCGTTGAAAGTCTTCTTTTGCGGTGACATGAAGTATTTTTCCGTCAACCCGAATCAGATCTTTTGGACCGGCACGGTCACCTAACTCTGCAATGCTGCCATTAATGCTTACCCGCCCATCTTTAATCCAGCGCTCTGCTTCACGACGTGAGGCTAGTCCCGCATGGGCAATAATTTTCTGTAACTTATCATTTTCGATCATGCTATTTAAACCGACTGGTTTTCTTCAGATAAATCTGAAGCTTCTGCTTGAGGGTCCGAAGGCGTCTCACCGTTTTCTGAAACGTCAGTAATTTCAGATTGCTCGTTATCGCCCATTTGTTCGGCGTTCACTTCACCGATGTCCGAACGATAATTCTCGTCTTCAAAAGATTCATCTTCAAAAGCGCTTTCTTCAAATGGGCTTTCTTCAAACGGACTTTCAGATTCAGCCGGCGAAAGACCCGCTTCATATTCCGCTTCTTCTACTTGGATTTCGCGCATTTCTTCATTGTAATCTGCAATTGCCGCTTCCATCGACTCATCGGCCTCCGTCGAGTCGCGACCTGAGTTGTCTAATGCACGATTACTATCAAGCTGGTTTTCGGTTGTTTCGTCTTGAGCCGATACGACCTCATCTGATTCAGTCCCACCCGTGTCAGTCTCACCCGTGTTGATCCCGCCAGATTCAGTCTCGCTTGCTTCGTTCTCAGCCGCTCCGGCAGGTGCGTCATTTTGCTCATCCTGCTGGCCGGGTTCAGGTAAATTCAATTCCGGACTGAGCTCTTCGAGATCTTTAATTTCTGCCAACGAAGGTAATTCTTCGAGGCTTTTCATATTAAAATAGTCCAAAAACTGTTTGGTGGTGGCGTAAAGCGAAGGTCTGCCCGGTACATCACGATGGCCGACAACACGGATCCACTCGCGCTCTAACATGGTCTTAACGATATTACTGCTTACGCTAACGCCGCGAACTTCTTCAATTTCAGCGCGCGTTACCGGCTGACGATAAGCGATGAGTGCTAATGTTTCGAGGTAAGCCCGCGAATATTTTGCCGGCTTTTCTTCCCACAAACGGCTTAACCAGTCTGAATAGTCCTGACGCGCCTGGTAGCGATAACCACTGGCAATTTCTTTCAACTCAATACCGCGACCTTCACAGTCTTGTTGCAACTGACTTAAAGCTTCTTTAACCCGCGTTGCCGACGGTCGCTCATCATCACCAAACAATTTCATGATCTGTTCGATGGTCATCGGTTTGCCCACAGCCATTAAAGCCGCTTCGAGAATATTTTTCAGTTTGTTATCTTCAATACTCATGTGCTTAAAAATGTCTCAATTTCAATATTGTCTCGTCTACTCGACTTAAATTTAATCTGATGTTTAGCCACTATTCGGTGCGCGCTCGAACATGAATGGGGGCAAATGGCTCACTTTGTACCAACTCGACCATGCGCTCTTTTGTTAATTCCATTACCGCCAGAAAAGTGACCACAATACCCATACGGCCTTCTTCTTCATTAAAGAGCGACACAAAGGGCGTAAAACCTTCGGCTGACAAAATAGCCAGTACGTTGCCCATTTTTTCGCGAATGGACAGAGTTTCTTTTTGAATGTGGTGGTGAGTAAACATTTCGGCACGTACCAAAACGTCCTTGAGCGCCAACAGCAAGTCTTTCATTTCAACCGATGGCAGCGGTTTATTTACATGTAATTCAGGTGTTTCAATGTCGACCTGCTGAATATCTCTTTCCATTCTTGGCAAAGTATCGATATCTTGCGCGGCTTTTTTAAAGCGCTCGTATTCTTGCAGGCGACGAATGAGATCGGCACGTGGATCGTCTTCTTCTTCATCCAACTGAGGTCGCGGTAACAAAACGCGACTTTTAATTTCAGCCAACATGGCGGCCATCACCAGGTATTCTGCGGCCAGCTCAAGATTAATCGCTTTCATAATTTCAACATATTCCATGTATTGCTCAGTAATATGCGCAATCGGAATATTAAGAATATCCACGTTCTGACGTTTAATCAGATACAACAATAAATCCAGCGGGCCTTCAAACGCCTCCAAAAATACTTCCAGTGCGTCAGGTGGAATATAAAGATCTTTCGGTACATCGGTAATCGGTTCACCGCCTACAACGGCAAAGTGCATTTCTTCCTGGGTTTGCGTATCACCACCGAGAATGCTGGGTTGCGTAGGTTCACTTTGCGGCTCTGATGAAGATTCACTAACCGCGGCATCCGAACCGGGCTCGCTGACAACTCTATGCTCAGCATCTGATTCTGATAGCGTTTCATCGGCAACAGCGGATTGCCCTTGCAATTCAAATTGAGGGTCTTTGCCATCTGCTGGCGCTGAGCTGTCTTCTAGATTATCAATATCACTCATTAATTAATTTACTACTATAGTAACTGCATTAGTTAATCGCTTTCATCAGCGATAAAAAGCCTCAAACAATTGGCCAAAGCCTATCGATACGATAGCCCCATTACTTCTCTTACATCATCCATGGTTTCTTTCGCAATATCCCGCGCTTTTTCGGACCCTTCCGCAATGATAGAACGAACGATTTCTGGATTTTCTTCAAATTCTTGCGCTCTTTGTCTGAATTCGCTAGTTTCTTTCAGCACGCAATCAATCACGGGCTTTTTGCACTCGAGACACCCAATGCCCGCTGTCGTGCAACCTTCTTTAACCCAGGTTTTAACATCTGCTGGCGAATAAACCTGGTGCAGTTGCCAAACAGGACAGTTGTCCGGATTTCCTGGATCGCTGAGTCTGACGCGCGCCGGGTCAGTTTGCATTTTATTAATCTTATTCTCAACCGATTCAGGCTCTTCCCGCATTTCAATGATATTCTTGTATGACTTGGACATTTTTTGACCGTCCAGGCCCGGCATTTTGGAAACGGGCGTCAATAATGCCTGCGGTTCAGGTAGGATTATCTTACCACCACCTTCAAGATATCCGATAAGCCTTTCTTTGTCGCCGAGCGAAATACTGGAGTGTCCATCAACCAGCGCACGCGCTCTGTTGAGCGACTCTTCGTTGCCTTCTTGGACGAAGTCGCGACGCAAGTTATTGTAAAGCTTCGCATTTTTCTTACCGAGTTTTTTAATGGCCGCTTCGGCTTTTTCTTCAAACCCTGACTCTTTTCCATAAAAGTGATTAAATCGACGAGCGATTTCTCGCGACATTTCAACATGCGGCACCTGATCCTGACCTACAGGGACGCCACCGGCCTTATAAAGAAGAATGTCAGCAGTTTGCAGCAATGGATAACCGAGAAAGCCGTAGGTACTGAGATCTTTTTCCGTGAGCTTTTCTTGTTGTTCTTTATAGGTCGGTACGCGTTCTAACCAGCTCAGCGGGGTTAACATTGACAACAATAAATGCAACTCTGCGTGCTCTGGAACTTTAGATTGAACAAATAAGGTTGCCGATCCCGGATTGATACCTGCCGCCAGCCAGTCGACGACCATATCCCATACTGAAGACTCAATAATTTCAGGGCTATCGTAGTGCGTAGTTAGCACATGCCAGTCAGCAACAAAGAAAAAACACTCAAACTCGTGTTGCAATTTTGCCCAGTTTTTTAATACGCCGTGGTAGTGACCCAGATGTAAGCGCCCCGAAGCACGCATTCCCGATAAAACTCGCTGATTTTGATGGCCTAGACCGCTCAAACTGCTTTCCCCAAATGTCATTCAAATAAAAATTAGAACGCAGCATTATACCCAAGCTGCCGTGAAATGGTTAATACTAAATTCCGCCATTTAATCTGACCCTGGTTTCCTGCTCGAAACCGCCATCCGCTATGGTCTCGTTGGGAATCGCCGACTTCATAACAAAACGGCATTTGACCCTTGGCAACAGGCTCGTTATTTTGATCAAATGAACACTGACTCCCCCGATTCCGTCCATTTCTATCACGCCATTGCGGGAGAGAAGTCACGCTAAGCTGGAGCCGTAATGAGCCAATCGACTGACAATTCGCCCGTTAACAGTCTACAACCAGACGACCCAGCCACCCTCTCGCTCGACGAGATCCGGGTCGCAATCAGCAATATTGATACTCAACTCCTTCAACAGTTGGCACGTCGCCGAGAATTAAGTCGCGCTGTAGTGCTCAATAAACTTGGCAATTTTAAACCCGTGCGCGACCAACAGCGCGAGCAACAACTGCTCGATTCATTAATCGACAAAGGTAGTCAACTTAATTTGGCGCCGCATTTCGTTACTCGATTATTTCATACCATTATCGAAGACTCTGTCACCCTGCAGCAACAGTTCCTCCAACAGTATGCTAACCCTGAGCAATGGCAAGAGATCGGCAAGAAAATCGCCATTCTTGGCGGTCGCGGTGCTTATTCCTACCTTGCGGCCAACCAATATTTCTCTTTTGCCAATAATGAATTTATTGGCTTCGATAGCTTTGAACAAGTACTCGGCAGCGTGCAGGAAAATGCCACCGATTTTGCGGTTATTCCTATCGAAAACACGACCTCAGGCGGCATCAATGAAGTCTACGATTTGTTATTACACGCCGATCTTGCCGTTGTCGGCGAAGTGAATCAACCCATTGAGCACTGCTTGTTGGCGCGGGAGTCAGTCAAGCTCGAACAAATAAAGCTAGTTTTGGCTCACCCAGAAGCCAACCGCCAATGCGGTCAAATGCTTCGAACTTTGCCCAATGCTGAAATTCGACTCGTATCGAGCACGGCCGAAGCCCTCAAACAAGCGGGACTCGATTCAAGTGGAACAGTCGCTGCTGTCGGCGGTGAAAAATCAGGGCAACTGTTTGAATTATTACCACTCGCTAAAAATATTGCCGACCAAAAAGGTAATGCAACACGATTTCTGGTGGTGGCCCGCGAACCGCAAGTGGTTTCGCCGCAGGTTAATAGCAAAATTTCCGTCATAGTTTCGACCGGCCAAAAACCCGGCGCGCTCGCCGAAGTATTGCTGGTGTTTCGTGATGCCGGATTGACTTTAACCAAGCTTGAGTCTCGCCCTATTACGGGCAAACCCTGGGAGCAAATGTTTTATATCGACTTTGAAGGCAATATTGACGATCCCAACGTCGTTCAAACCTTGGAGGATATTCGCGATATCTGCCACTTTACCAAGTTGCTGGGCTGCTATCCGAGTGCACAGGTTAAACCTACGCGAGTCTCACCCACCGGCTACTATGGCAATTAGTCGCCATCCCGGTATACCGTCGATGCGTTTCTTCTGCTAGACTGCTGCCAAATATTTTAATGCCCATTTTATGTGGCACTCTTCATGGCAAAAGATCCCTCTCAAAAAATGGAAAATGATTTACTTCAGGTGACTCTGGCTTCTTTCTGGAAACGGTTGGCGGCCTGGGTCTACGATTTACTGGGTGGACTGGCGGTATTTATTCTGGCGATGGTACTCGGACTGGCTGTTATTCAGGGTGTCGCGACGCCATGGGTTGAAGACCGATCGGCACTCTCCTCTTCGCTTTATGCCAATCCATTCTGGTCGTTGTACCTATTGCTCTGCGTTCAATATTACTACGTCTGGTGTTGGGTCAAAGGCGGCCAGACGGTAGGCATGAGAACCTGGCGACTCAAACTCTGTAAACCGGATGGCAGCCTGTTGAGCTGGCAAGAAGCTTATCTGCGGTCAGTGGTATCCCTCGGTGGCATCGCTCAAATCTGGAGCCTGTTTGATAAAGAAAATAGAGGCTTACAAGATCTTGCCTGTGACAGCCGGGTTGTCCAACTACCCAAAGGATATGACAATCCTAAACAACCGTTAATCTAACCCTGGTGGTTTAATTACGAACCCAACAATTGCTATATAAGTCACTGAGTTATATATTAAATCACGTGATTACATTGTGATGAGAACATTGGACATTAAGTGATGAAACAGCCAGGCTTACAAATTCCAGAAGCTGAAGATCGCGAACGCGCAGAAAAACTCTCGGAAGAATGGCTGTCGGTAGAAAAAGCGCTAGATGAAGCCAAAATTCTCCAAACTATCGTGTTTTTTGGCAGTGCTCGAATCGAAGACCGCCATAGTGCGGAAGTTATAAAAGATAAGGCCGAACAACTGTCTCGCGGCCAACAGCAAAATCACCTTGTGCAGAGCGCTCAAACCAGCGCTGAGCTTGCCTTAGCGCAGAGCCGATACTATGAAGACGCTCGTAGTCTGGCGCGAAAAATTGGCCAGCATCTCTATGACTGCCAAAATGAAATTACTAAGTTGGTAACAGGTGGTGGCCCAGGCATCATGGAAGCGGCCAATCGTGGTGCATCAGAAATTGGCCAGTCCAGTATCGGTTTAAATATCATTATACCCCGAGAACAGATCCCCAACCCTTATGTCAGTGAGGATTTGTCTTTTAGTTTTCACTATTTTTCACTACGAAAAATGCATTTTCTCAAACGCGCTAAAGCAATCATTGTATTTCCCGGCGGCTTCGGCACCTTAGATGAATTAAGCGAAGTGCTGACGCTTATCCAGACAGGCAGAATGCCGGCTATCCCAATTATTCTCTATGGCCGCGATTTCTGGCAGAAAGCCATAAATTTTGAGTTTTTGGCCGAACAGCGACTAATCGATCCAGAGGATCTCAAGCTCTACACGCTAGTCGACGATATCGAATCTGCCTTTCAGCTTGTGAAAGACTTCATGAAATGCGGAAATTGATACAATTTAGCACTAAATTAGACTTTTCAAGTCGAGATATTCGGAGTATCTTGGTCTTATACCCGTAATAAATAACATAAATATAAAGTTGTTGGTGGGATGTCAGGTCAGTATTCCTATTTAAAAAAAATCCAGGTAAGAACTCATAACCTTCGTTTGGGTATGTACGTGAGCGAGTTGGATAAACCCTGGAGCGAATCACGCTTCACATTTCAGGGATTTCCCATTCAAACTACCGACGACCTCGATGCGCTCCAACAGGAATGCGACTGGGTTTATGTCGACTTTCCAACTGATAAAGCCTATCAGACGTATCTGGAAACGATAGAAGCGTCAGACTCATCCAGTAAACAGATAAAACACACCAAAAGCGATTTCGAACTTTTACAAGAAGAATTACCTCGCGCCAATCAAAACTTTCAGTCATCTTCGCGGCTCGTCAAAGATGTCATGCAAAGCATTATTCGCGAAGAAGAATTTGAACTGGAACCGGTACAAAAAGCGGTCGAAGAATGCGTCGACTCCATTCTGCATAACCCCGACGCTTTAATTCTATTAAGCAATATTAAAAATGCCGATGAATATACCGCCGAACATTGTCTGCGCGTAGCCATCATGTCGATTGCCTTTGGCAAATTTCTGGGCATGAGCAAAGAAGAGTTACAATGTATCGGACTCGGCGCTATGCTCCACGACGTTGGTAAAATGCGGATTCCCGATAAAATATTAAATAAACCGGGCAAACTTTCACCGGCCGAATACTGCATCATGCAAGACCATGCTCTTGAGGGCTTTAAAATATTACAAGAAAAAAAATTACTTTCTGCTGGCGTAATTGATATTGCTCATTCGCATCATGAAAAACTGGACGGCACTGGCTATCCACGTAAACTGCTTTCTCATCAAATTTCCAGATACGCTAAAATTGTTTCGGTCATTGATACTTTCGATGCAATTACCAGTGAACGTATCTATTCGCCAGCTCAATCACCTTCAGTGGCTTTTAAAGTCTTACTCGACCACTCAGGCACTCAATTTGATCCAACCTATGCCAAAAAATTTGTCGAATGGATGGGGGTCTATCCTGTCGGTTCGATAGTTGAAATGCAAACCGGTGAAATAGGCATAGTGACCAAAGTACATCGCAAACAAAAACTAAAACCACGCGTATTTCTGGTCACCGATGAAGACAAAGAAAAAGGCTTTCAAAAAGTGGTCGACCTGGCCAATATGGCCGTTCATTCGAGTGGCAACCCATATCAAATAAAAACCGTTCACCCTAACGGATCTTTTGACATTAACCTCAAAGAATTTATCGATAATGGCCTGCGAATTTATCGCTAGCTTTGACCTGTCGAGAATTAAGAAATTTTTAGTATACTGCACTTCCTTAAAGGCTAATCCATGAAAACCAAATTAAGCACAACATTGCTGTTTTTACTTTTTACTCAAACCTTGCTCGCTAGCAACATCTCGTTCGAACAGGTTTCTAAAGATATCCACATCCTTGCGGATGATAAAATGGAAGGCCGAAAAGTTTTTGGCGCAGGGGTTGATAAAGCGGCAAAGTATATTGCCCAACGTTTTCAAGATATTGGTCTAAAACCTTTAAAAAATGAAAAAAATTTCCTGCAAACATTTGAAATATTTCAAGTGACGCCTCAGCAGTATCAAGTCATGATAGACGGCCAATCTTTGAGTGAAGAAAATATTCTCGCTTTCACGACCTATGAGAATCTCGATTGGACGCTTGATAAAAAAATAAAGCTTAAAGTGATATCAGCCGACACAGATATTCGCCAATCGTTGGCTCAAGTTAATCAAGAAACAGACAATCTACTGGTGTTGGTAAACTCTGCGCACGCTGCGATGTTTCAACGGTTAAAAAAGCACTTTTCGAAAGGTCTGACAAAGTTCAAAGTCAACCAGGGGCCATCAGCGGTTTTCCTGCTAACCGATAAAGAACAATTGAATGCGGCTAGCATTAGCATAAAAACTTCCATCGAAGCCAAAAAACTAACCAATGTTGTCGGTGTTTTACCCGGTAAAGAACTGACCGATGAATACGTCCTGTTTTCGGCCCATTATGATCATGTCGGAATAGATGAAAACCTCGATGGCGATCAGATTTTTAACGGTGCCGACGATGACGCTTCGGGCACCACAGCCGTGTTAAACCTCGCACAATACCTTGCGAAAAAAAATGCCCACCAAAGAAGTCTGATATTTACTGCATTTACAGCAGAAGAAATTGGCGGTTTCGGTTCGCAATATTTTTCCGCACAAGTTAACCCCGATTCAATCGCCGCCATGATCAATATTGAAATGATTGGCAAGCCGTCGAAATTTGGTCACGGCAAACTCTGGATGACAGGCTATGAGCGCTCCAATCTGGCTGAGTTGCTGAATAATAATTTGAAGGATGCACAAATTTATCCCGATCCATACCCCAAATATAACCTTTTTTATCGTTCCGATAATGCGACACTTGCCAGGCTAGGCGTTCCGGCGCATAGCTTTTCCAGTTCACAAATTGATATCGACAAGCATTATCATCAAGTCAGTGACGATGTATCCACGCTGGATATCCAATCCATGCACCAGGTAATTGAATCCCTTGCCGAAGCCGTTGATGGTCTGGTTAAAGGTACGGATACACCCACTCGTGTCGATACCAGCCAGGTAAAAAAGTCTGGTACTTTTTACTAAAGACCATTTAAGATAATCCGCTAAATTGACAAGCGCCGGAATGCGAGCAAAAAATGAATATTAATGACCGCCTTTTAGCCGTACTAGCCTGCCCGGAAACCGGACAGGCGCTTGAAATAAAAGACCAACAACTGGCCACACAGGACAGTTCTCGACACTATCCGATTATCAAGGAAATACCCTGGTTATTTAGAAACCCGCTTCATTCAATGGTGGACTGGAGCATCAAACTTAATCATTTCAATCAGGTATTAAATGACGAAATTCGCCAGCTAAAGAATGAAATTAAACGGGCACCCAAATTGACTCGCCCCAGACTGGCGTTGCTCTTGCAGGGTAAACAATCATTTCAACAAACGGTCAGTGAACTCGTTTCGCCAATTCTAAGCGCCAAAGTTGCCAGTAAGCCGGTCTACGACGCTCTAAGTGATAGGGCTCCTCATACCCAAAACCTGTTAAGTTATGAAGCCAACCTCTACCGCGATTGGGTTTGGGGCGATGAAGAAAATAAAATTTCTGCACAAATAGTCCTTAATAAGATTCAATCAGAAAAGGTCAATAATCTCCTCGTTGTGGGCGCGGGTTCTTGTCGATTAGCCTACGACCTGCATCAAGCGTTAAATCCCGCGCTGACCGTCGCCAACGATATCAATCCATTATTATTATTTGCGACCAATGAAATAATCTCGGGGCGAGGCCTGAATATTTATGAATTCCCCGCTCATCCTAAAACTGCCGAGTCGGTAGCGGTCTCACATCAAATCGCTGGTTTAACGGACTGGCCTGAGAATTTTCACCTCCTGTTTAGCGACGCCGCCATACCCGCAATGCAACCGGCGGCATTTGACCTGCTCGTTACGCCCTGGGTTATTGATATTCAACCCTTCGAACTGGTGACTTTTATGAAATGTTTAAATCATTACTTGCCAATTGGTGGAGAGTGGGTAAATTTTGGTAGCCTAGTGTTTAGTCAAAATCGTGATGCCCAATGTTATGCCATTGGAGAAATTGAAGCCTTGGCAGAACAGGCAGGTTTTAAAATTGAATCCTTGTCTCAAGATGAACTACCTTATCTGAAATCGCCCTACAACGCGGGATATCGCATGGAAAACGTCTCGAGCTGGCGCGCCATCAAAGTGAAAGATATGGCTCATTCGAATCATTTGCAAAACTTGCCCGACTGGATTCTGGACATCGATAAAGCCGTGCCTGCCACCAAAGAAATCCAGACCTTTGCATTTAGCCACCAGATGTATGCTGAACTCGCGGCTAAAATTGACGGTCGAAAATCCATTAAGCAAATAGCCAGCCGTATTGCGCAGGAAAAGTCGATGGATAAGCAGGAAGCCATTAATATGGTGAAGAATTTTTATCTGAAAATTATCCAGCAGACAATTTGACCACCATCAACTGTGGGCTCAGCCGCATCATCTAACACCTCGACAACTATTGAATAATTAGGCAAATTTTGGCTATTTTGTTGATCCAACCTATACTTTCTCCTATAACTCGTCTGTTTGGCTAAATAAACCCGCCTCGTCGCGAGTGGTGATAGATAAACAGGATCAAGGAAGAAAGCGGATAGCCTCAATGTCTGAAACCGTTAAAAATAATCTTAAAGAGTCGGGAAGCATTTCTCGCAAGGCGCTTTCCTGGTTGCGCGATCACAAACTCCCCACCGAACCCATTTGCTATCATGTAGCCTATGAGTTATTTCAGAGCCATGATCCGGACCTTAAGCAGCGTCTTGAGTGCCTGGGCGACACCCATGCAGAACAGCTCGCGAATATCCAACAAATCTATCACGATTTTGTGGTGGCTCGACTGGAGCATAATCTCAATCAGTTCTCACAAAAAATTGATAATATCGCCAATCAAACTGTGGTTTCTGTTTCAACAACCCAAACGCATCTAAAATCATTTTCGGCGACTTTAGAAGAAATTCAGCCGTTAATTTCTTCAACGTCTGGTGATGCTAAAATAAATGTTATCACCCTGCTAATTGATGAAACGGAAAAAACCCATCAATATGCGGAGGTTCTGGAAGAAAAGTTACAAGCGGCAGTCGAAGAAATTAGAGACCTGCAACAGGAGCATATGGCTTTTCGAGATAGAGCGAATCGTGATGCCTTAACCCAGGTTCTTAATCGCTCCGGACTTAAACACGCGTTCGAATCTATTGCCGGTTCGGAAACGACATACCCTGCCGTGCTAATGCTTGCCGACATTGACCACTTTAAATCATTTAACGATGAACATGGGCACCTGGTTGGCGATAGCGTGTTGAAGGTCGTCGCAACCACGTTACAAAATCAAATTAAACATAGTGATATTCTGGCGCGGTTTGGCGGCGAAGAGTTTCTGATCTTACTTCCCAACACCAAACTGGAGAATGGATTAATTGTTGCGGAATCACTACGCAAACAAATTGAGAGCCTGACGATAAAAAAGCGAAATAGCACTGAAAATTTGCGACGTATCACTTTATCCATTGGCATATCCAGCCTTCTTGAGAACCAGACTTTTAACGATGCCGTCGAAA
>Ga0209475_10000560_pt1 | contig 70787 bp, 55 predicted proteins | sample tdDd471_FD_187128 | JGI IMG/M metagenome (GOLD analysis project Ga0209475, IMG submission 187128) | Marine sediment microbial communities from the Atlantic coast under amendment with organic carbon and nitrate - tdDd47.1 (SPAdes)... | ecosystem: Environmental > Aquatic > Marine > Coastal >... | reverse complement strand
CGAAGTCTACATCGCCGTCATCGACGCGAGCCGAAAAACTTAAAGTGAAGTCGTTCAATTTCGATAATAAATGAAGGTCAATGACGCGTTTATTATTTTCGCCAACCTGGATAAACCCCTGATTTGTATTGCGTATTTTGTCGGTAATGATGTTGATTATGCCGACTACCGCGTCGTGACCATACGCTACCGAGCCGGGGCCGTAAACCACTTCAATGTGTTTGATATTCGACATGGGCAAGGAGGCAAGAATTTCGGTTTCATTGTTATACAAATGGTTAAACTTGATGCCATCAATCAAAATTAAATAAGAGCTACCAATAGTATGACGAACGCCGCGCCACAGTGTACTGAAATAGTTGTCGCCGTAAGTGCGGGATATCTGAATTCCTGCCAAATCATCTAGCAGGTAGCTCAAATCTTTGTAACCGCGACGTTGTAAATCGTTCTGGCTGATGATTTCGACAAACGCAGGAGATTCTTGCAGGCTGTGCTCACGCTTTGCGGCCGTGGTGGTTTTTATTTTGAGGAGTTCGTGCAGAGGTAAGCTGTTGATATCTTGGTCGAAATAACAATATGCAGGCGATGTTATCAAACTGATTGGCGCCATCAGAGCGAAAACGAATAGGATTTTTTGTTTACACATTTTAAGTATGCACTACCGAATACCTGCGATTAACAGTCGAACACTAGCATGTAAAAGTATAGTATAACTGCTGGAAGTCATGGATTAGATATATTAGAATTTATTAATATATAAACTATTCCTGCGCTGCGGCGATCGAAACTTCGCCTCTGTCAGCAAGTGAAAGGCTTTTTGCCCCCTCAGCGGGGCTGGGCCGATATTGGTAGCGGATTAAAGAAATAATGAATTTAGAGCAATATTTTCAACCATTTAGAAAAAACATTGTCGGTAATGATCTGACGCATAATGGACTGGATGTGATCTATGCCGATTGGACCGCAAGCGGCCGGCTTTATAAACCGATTGAAGCGTTTATTACAGAAAAAGTGGGGCCGCTCGTTGCCAACACCCATACTGAAAGCAGTTTTACCGGTTGTGCGATGACAAACCTTTATCACCAGGCACAAGTCAAAATCAAACAACATGTTAATGCAGATAAAAGTGATGTTTTGATTTGTGCTGGCGCCGGTATGACTTCGGTCATTAATAAATTTCAACGAATTTTAGGCTTGCGCGTCCCAGAAAAATGGGCGGAACGATTTGAAATTAAGGAATCGGAAAAACCCGCGGTATTTATCACCCATATGGAGCACCATTCCAATCAGACCACATGGAATGAATGTGCGGTCACTCTGATCGTCGTGCCAGAAAACGATGAAGGTATGCCTGATACGCAAGCGCTGGAAAATTTACTCAAGCAGTATGCTGATCGACCGATGAAAATTGGATCGTTTACCGCTTGTAGCAATGTCACCGGGATCAAAACTGACTATTACGAATTTGCCGAAATAATGCACCGACATGGCGGATTTTGTTTTGTTGATTTCGCGGCATCGGCACCTTATGTCGATATCGATATGCACCCTGAAAATCCGGACCAGCGATTGGATGCCATCATGTTTTCACCGCATAAATTTCTTGGTGGGCCTGGAAGTTCTGGTGTTCTGATATTTAATAAAAAGCTATATCACAATAAAATTCCAGATCATCCGGGTGGTGGCACCGTAACCTGGACAAACCCGTGGGGCGAACATCGTTTTTTTGAAGACATTGAAATTCGTGAAGATGGCGGTACTCCCGGTTTTTTACAAACCATACGAACTGCGTTAGCCATTGAAGTGAAAGAAGCAATGGGAACCGATAAAATCCAGCAACGCGAAGAGGAAATTGTCGACTTGCTTTGCCAGGAATTAAGTCAGATACCTGAAGTGAATGTGTTGCACTCGAGCAATAAAAATCGATTATGCGTGGTATCTTTTTACATAATTGACATCCACTACAACTTGATAGTTCGTTTACTCAGTGATCGGTTTGGGATTCAAACTCGCGGTGGATGTTCGTGTGCCGGAACCTATGGCCATATTTTATTAGGAGTGGATCACGATACGTCATGCGCAATTACCAATATGATCGATGAAGGTGATTTATCGCTCAAGCCTGGCTGGGTTCGAATTTCCATGCATCCCACATCGACAGATGAAGAAGTTCGATATATTGCAGAGTCAATTCAAAAAATTATTAAAAATATAGACGAGTGGGTAAAAGATTATCGATTTGACCCATCGTTAGGTGATTACGTACCGGTTGATCCTTGTGACTATCCAATCAAGTTAACGCAGTTTTCTGCGCTGGGGTAAGTGCGCAACGAGTCGATTCAGGCCGATTAATGGTTTGAGTCGACTGATGATTTATTGGTTGAGCGACTTCGGGGCTGATGATCAAGGCTGATAGTCGAAACAGGCGACAGGTAAAACAAGTAAACCTACATCATATCAGTTCTGCATTTCTGAAGCTATTGAGAGAAAAAACGTAAATTGCAGCCGATGACAAGTAGGGAACTCTCGGTTCGACTTCGAGTAATTAATTTTATTGAAAATAAAATATAAGTTATTGATTTTTATTCTTTATATTAGAAAAGCGACCATTTAAGAATTCCGCGCTTATTGTTTTATTTGCGTTTTAAGATATATGTTCCATAATTAATTTTACAAGATTATCCCAATTCTCAGGGACACATTGGATTGTGACATTGGAACCTACCAGCGATACCGATCTTGAAGAACAAGTCAAAAGTCTTCAGCGGGAGAATCTTGCCTTACAAAAAGAGTTAGCGATCAAAAATGTAATCTCGGAAATTTCCAAGTTTCAGGCCAACGAAGGTAAGCTCACCTTTATTTATAAACGAATTTTTACGCTATTATCTGAAATTATTCATATAGAAAATTTTTATATAGCGCTAATTGATGATAATTACATTCATATTCCTTTTATTGTCGACAAGCACGATAAATTTTCCGAAGAGTCATTACATGAAAAAACAAACCCTGATATGCGGCGTGGGCTAACGGGCTATGCGCTTACCCATTTTCAGAGTATGAATCTGAACGAAAGCGATATTCTAAAACTTCAAAAAGAGGGGGAATTAGAAGTGGTTGGCTCGGTGCCTAAGCAGTGGATCTTCTTTCCATTTTATGCTGAAAACCTGCAGGGTGGCCTGGTAACGCAAAGCTATCGACAAGAAAACAAATATTCCTATACTGATATGTCTATTCTAGCCTATGTCACTATGCATGTCGGTAACTTTCTATCAGCGTATAAATCAAAAGAGAAAATCAGGCAACAGTATGAAGAGCTGAAATCAGCGCAAAGCCAACTTGTCCATTCTGAAAAAATGGCATCAGTTGGTCAGCTTGCTGCTGGTGTCGCTCACGAAATTAACAATCCTTTGGGATATGTTAACAGTAATCTAAATTCACTCAAGGAATACGTGACTGAGTTGGGAGACTTCATCAATGAGACGGGGCTTGCTATTTCTGATTTGAAAAATAACGAGGACTTAGTAAAAAAAATAGACGCGCTTAAGGATAAGTACGATATAGCGTTTATTCTATCTGACGCTCAAGAACTCGTGTCAGAAAGTATTTTTGGCATGGATAAAGTAAAAAAAATAATCCAGAGTTTAAAAAATTTCACCCACGCTGGTGAAGAGAAAATGAAAAAAGCCAACATAAATACATGCCTTGAAGAAACCATAAGGATAGTTTGGAACGAGCTAAAATATCATTGTCAGGTGAAAAAAAATCTAACCGAGCTTCCGGAAACTTACTGTCACCCGAGTCAGCTTAACCAGGTGTTTATGAATCTTTTAATTAATGCTGGTCATGCAATTACCGAAAAAGGCGTGATAACGGTTTCAACGCAGTGCAAAAACAAAACCATCATCATTAAAGTGCAAGATAACGGTAAGGGGATAGAAAAAGAACATTTGTCTCAACTGTTTAATCCGTTTTTTACAACCAAGCCTGTTGGTCAGGGTACTGGTTTAGGTTTGTCCATCTCATATGGCATTATAGAAACGCACTCCGGTAAGATAACAGTTGAGAGCGAAGTGGGAAAAGGTACTTGTTTTACAATCGAGTTGCCTGTGGTTGATGAAATCCCTGAAGACTCTGAAGTTGATTAAGTAGAAGGGTTATGTCAACTTTAAATCTAATGGATGCCGATGCACTATTTAAAGATCTGGTATCGCTAGAGGAAAACTCATTTCCTAAAAAGTGCGAAACCTGTGGGGCGATCTATAATACAGTAGAGGAGTTTACTGAAAAAACAGTAGAGATAAATGAAAAGAGTGGCTTTAAGTCGTCTGAAGGCGATGAAGGAGAAACTGTCGTAGAGTTATTTCGTAATTGTCCTTGCGGTTCTACATTGTTAGATTTTTTTGCAGACAGGCGCGACATTTCGCAAAAGGGAGATAAAAGGCGCAAAGCATTTGATAAAGTATTAGAGCATCTGGTCGAAAATGGAATAGAACTCGAGGTTGCTCGAAAAGAATTACGTTATTACTTGAAATATAAGAAGAGTGCTTTATTAGAAAAACTAGGCGTATTTAAAAAACGATTACAATCATCAAATCGCAAAGGATGACTAATTTTATATAAGAGAGTCGGTAAAATGAGCGAGCAAAAAGAAGAAAAGATAGCTAATGTATTATGTGTTGATGACGAAAGAAATATTCTGGTTTCTTTGAAAAGACTCTTTCGCAAGGATAATTATCAGATACACCTTGCAGAGAGTGGCGCCGAAGGGCTGGAGGTTCTGGAGAAAGAAAATATTGACTTGATAATTTCTGATATGCGCATGCCCAATATGGATGGGGCCGAGTTTTTGAGCCGAGCGAAGAAATTAAATTCAAAAATCCCCAGCATTTTGCTAACAGGCTTTTCTGATCAAGAGTCTACCATCAGAGCAATCAATGAGGGAAAAATAAGCGCGTATGTTAGTAAGCCTTGGGAAGATAATGATATAAAGCTCAAAGTGAACTCGTTACTTAAAATTAGCCACCTGGAAAGAGAAAAAGAGCGTCTATTACTTTTAACTCATAGACAAAACAAACAGCTCAGAGACTGGAATAAACAATTAGAAAATAAAGTTCAAGCCCGGGTGAGAGAACTGAAAGAAGCGGAGTTTTTACTCGATAATGCCTATAAAGAGCTAAGTGATAGTTATGATGCCGTTGTAAAACTACTTTCGCACGCAATTTGCTCAAGAGAACATATTTATAGTAGAGACTATCCTGACCTGCCTTTACTCGCCACTCAATTGGCAGAAGCCGCAGGGCTTTCCGAATATATGGTAAAACAAATCTATTACTCGAGTTTGCTATTTGAATTAGGTAAGTTGGCATTACCGGAGAAACTCCTGATAACGCCTATAAAATTGCTTGATATTGAAGGGTATGAGCAGTTTATGAATTATCCTGAAATAGGTGCCGATGTATTAAAAGATATTTCTAGCTTTACAGATACGGCAAGGATTATTGAGCACCATTACGAATATATTGATGGCTCAGGTGGGCCAGATGGGTTAAAAGGAAGTGATATTCCTGTTGGCTGCAAGGTTTTAAGTATCGTTAAAGACTATTTTTTACTTCAGTCTGGAAAATACGATGGCATAAATTACACGGCGCGCGACGCCCGTCAATTTATTCTAGACAGAAAACATAAGCTGTATGATAGCGTACTAGTAAAACTATTTTACGACCTGGCTAAAAAGCATGAAGTTGAGAGTGAGCAACTTGAAGAACACATGATGGGAAGCCTTCAATTAAAGAAAGGAATGGTTTTGAGCCGAGATTGCACCAATGCGCAAGGATTATTATTATTGAAGCAGGGCACGACCTTAGACGAACTATTAATAGATAAGCTTATATCATTCGAAAAAATCTATAACTCGCCCGTTAAAGTTTTTGTCAAGCTCGATGCATGAAGTTAGACTAATGATTGAGCGCCTAAGACGCGAAGAACTTCCTTAGCCGAAACAAGCCCACGATTAGCTTTGATGGCTGCATCTTCAATCAGTGGCTTAAGTCCCTGACCTTTTGCGATTTGCGCTATTTCGATAAAACTGTTCTGATTAGTGATTGCTTGTCGAATTTTTTCGTCAAGCACCAACACTTCGTAAAGCCCTAATCTCCCGCTCATTCCCGTTCCCTGGCAGTACTCACAACCTTTTGCTTCGAAATGATTATTGCAATTATCGGTAAACTCGATACCGAGCAAATCAAGCAGGTTTTGATCGGGACTAAATTCAAACTTGCAATGTTGGCAAAGTTTTCTGACCAGGCGTTGTGCAACAATCGCTTCAAGCGCTGATGCAACGATATAAGGTCTAAGCCCTAAATCGAACAGGCGGGCTAGCGTCGCTAACGCAGAATTAGTATGTAAGGTTGAATAGACGACGTGGCCCGTTAGCGCGGCCTGAAAGGCAATATTGGCTGTTTCTGCATCGCGAATTTCACCGAGTAAAATTGTATCAGGGTCCTGGCGCAGCACCGCGCGTAATACGACCGAAAAATCCAGATTGATCTTTTCTCTGACCATGACCTGACCGGCTCTATCCATATAGTACTCTACGGGGTCTTCGATAGTGATATAGTTTTTCTCTGGTGTCGCATTGTTTTTCAATAGTGAGTATAACGTAGTGGTTTTTCCACTACCTGTTGGCCCAGTAGTTAAAATGATACCTTGAGGTTTTGTATTAACAAATTCCAGTTTTCTAAATTGTTCATGGCTAAAACCCAGGTCAGTTAAAGGAATCATCGATGAATTTCTATCAAGAAGTCGCATAACAATTTTTTCGCCATTGATTGTTGGCATGGTTGATAAGCGCAAGTCGACGATCTTTAAGGGAGATTTTACTGTAATACGTCCATCCTGAGGGCGGCGGCGCTCGGTGATGTCAAGTTCTGCCATGATTTTTATTCGCGAAACGAGAGCCATTAGCATAGTTAAAGGCGCCTGAATTTTATCGTGAAGGACACCATCGATGCGATATCGAATTAGAATACATTTTGCTGTGGGCTGGATATGAATATCACTTGCGTTTAGCCGAATAGCTTCCATAATAATCGCATTGGCTAAACGAATTGCAGGAGGTTCACTGGTCCCTTCAAGTAAATCCGACAGTTCGAGCTCATCGTCGTCTTCGATAATAATTTCAATTGAATCGACAGGGTCTTCCAAAGACGAAATGGATTCAAAATTTTCAAGGTTAACAGAGTCACCGTAAAGTTCGCTTAGTTTGTCTTCAATTTCTTTGCAGTTAGCCATAACGACATGAAAATCCAGGCCACTGCTAAATCGCAAGTTTTCCAGAATCCCTTCATCAAGAGGGTCGGCCATAACAAGCGTTACTTGTTTACCTTTCTGGTTGACCGGTAATACCAATTGTTGTCGGCAAAAGCTGTCGGGGATCAGGCTGGCTATGGCTGGGTCGACGTGAAATTCTGCGAGCAAAATATCCTCTATAAAAAACTGTTCTTTCAAAAACTTTCTTATTTTTTTCTCGTTCACCCAATTTTGCTTGAGTAATAGCTTTATCGGAGGGAGTTTAGACTTCATTTGAAGGTTTAATATTTTCTGAACCTGATTGTCGTTAAGCAATTCTTTCTTATTTAGTGCCATTAAAAGTTGGCTACGATTGATGGTAGCCATTTTGGATAAAGTAGACAATTCCTTTCGGTGTTTTTCGTTCTCCTTTATTAATTGTTTGTTACGTTGTTGTAAGTCAAATTGTTCAAGAGCTAAGGCGATGGTCACCCGTAAGTCGTCGTCGTGCCAAGGTTTTAAAATAAATTTATACACAGCTCCTTCTTTTATGGCCGTCATAACTGCCTGCGTGTCAGCGTGTCCGGTTAGCATGATTCGAATTACTTCCGGGTGGCGACTTTTTACTTCTCGTAATAATTCTGCACCATTCATTTCTGGCATCATAAAATCGCTGATTATCAGCTGAAAACTTTGTTGCTGAAGTAGTTTTAGTGCTTCTTTCGGTTTATCGCACGTGACAATCTCGTAGTTTTCTTTACGAAAACACCGAGTTAATGACTTTAAAACGGGGATTTCATCGTCGACGAGCAAGACACGATAGGGACTATCCTTCTCGTGATCCGTTGTCGTTGGTGTGTCATTTTGTGCACCCGTGAAAAGCGCGTCGTAATTATTCACAATTGACTTCCGTTTGATTTCACCGGTATGAGAATTTCGATACTCGTACCTTCGCCGAGACGACTCTTAACATTAATCTCGCCATGGTGTGCATTAACGATATCGCGGCTCGCGGTTAGCCCCAAACCGGTACCACTACCGACATCGTGGGTCGTATAAAATGGGTCAAAAGCTTTACGAAGAGTCTCTTCGCTCATGCCTTTACCTGTATCTATCACGCTGAGCTTGATTTTTTCGTCGAGCATAATACATGACAAGGTAATTGTATCTGTCGGATTAATAGCATTAGCTGCGTTGTGGAGTAAGTTAAGCAGTAATTGATTAATATGCGCTGGTTTGCACCAGGTTTTGGTCAATGGTTGAGAGTTGACATTTAAAGCAACACCTTTATCGACCGATGTTAAAAATACGCGAGCGACTTGCTCGATATTTTGGGATAGGTCGATGTATGATTCTTCAGACTGGTCAACATTTGAAAAAGCTTTTAAATCGGCAACGATTGTCGCGACACGTTTAGCGCCCTCGATTGACTCTAGCAGTAAATCACCGAAATCTTCAAATAGAGCCTTCGTTTCTCGAGATTCCAATAGTGAAGTTTGCTTAGTGGCATCCTGTTTGACCAAGGTCGCAATGAGCTCAGTAATGTCTTCCAGATATTCTGTAGCAGCGTTCAAATTGCTCGTAATAAAACCTATGGGATTATTTATTTCGTGGGCGACTCCGGCGGCCAGCTGGCCGATAGAAGCCATTTTTTCGGCTTCATATAACTGTCGTTGTGACTCTTCAATTACCGTGAGCTGGTGTTGAACGCGATTTTCCAGATTTTCGGAAAGTTCTTTATATTTTAATTCAGACGCCTGGAGTAGTTTATGTTTTTCTTGTAGGGCCTCAAAGTCTTCTCTTGAAACCTGCAAATGGATATCCGAGGCCATTTGATAGCGCCAATTTGTTTGAAGTAATTCTATGATAAAATTAGCCGCTGATTCAGCCCTTTCTATTTTATCTGATTCAAACAATAAATAAGCGATAGGTTCGAGTTCATGGGCAAGCGGAATTTTCATTAGTCCTTCAATCGGATCATGAGCTATCAGTTGGTTGTCGTACAGATCAATCAGCAGAAAATGTCTCAATCCCATTTGTTGCAGTGCTTTTTTTAATCTAGGCCGACTGCGAGAAGGTAAAAGCTCCTCGATAGTAAAGTCGCGTTCAAAATCATCCATTTTTTAGCCTGCAGTTATATGTTGAATAAAGGACGCTTCTGATAATCCATGGGTTGAATTTAACTCGAATTCTTCCTCAATGCTTAGATAGAGTTGACTCAGAAGTTCTTCAAAAGTTTCTAATACGCCTTCCTTATTTAATGCGCTCGCATAAAATAGCTTCCATGGTGTATTCTGCCAGCGATGGTTTAAATCTGTTTCAGATTCGATTTCAAGCAAGTCTCGCTTATTAAATTGCACAACTAGCGGTAGATTTTGCATATCCAAGCCTAATAATCGCATATTTTCAGCGAGGTTGTTAAAGGACGCGGCATTGTTTTCAGACTGGCTTGTTTGAGAATCGGCCACAAATACAACGCCATCACAGCGTGAAAGTACGGCTTTTCGCGTACTATTGTGGACCACCTGGCCTGGAACGGTATATAGCTTAAGCTTGATTAACGTATTATCTTGTGTGCGAATGCCAAGTGGTAGTAAATCGAAAAAAAGAGTTCGGTCATTTTTAGTTTCTAGTACTTGCATGTCTCCTTTGAGTGTTGGTTCAATTAAATCGTGAAGCGCGATCAAGTTGGTCGTTTTTCCGCTCAGAGCCGGTCCGTAGAAAACGACTTTTAAAGTCAAAATTTTTCTATTTGGGTTCCAGTCAGCCATAATTAATCGATTACCACTCATAATTGTATTGGGTCGGAATACAGTCTCTTAACTTATAGTACAAAAATGGTTAATTAACACGTGGAATCAGAACGAATCTAATCCACTTATTATAAATAAGGGACTTGTATTGCTAGAAAGCGAGTTTTTCGAAATTGCAAAGCCTATAGAGAGGCATTATGGAAGTTAATCTAGTATGTGGGGTTAACTAAAGGACTTCAATTGAATGCTAATTGAGATATTGATGGACTTTTGCGATTAACAGATCATCTTTCACAGGTTTACAGAGATAATCAGCCATACCGGCTGCTTTCGCGTTTTTAATATATTCTTCCATGACGTGTGCCGAAATTCCAATTATAGTCGGCGCGTGTGAACCTTGCTCTAATTGGATGAGATTTGTCGCTTCCAATCCATCCATTTCTGGCATTTGAATATCCATTAAGATTAATTCATAGTGTTTTTCGCGGCAGGCCTGAACCGCTTGTAAACCGTTTTCAACCGCGTCAACCTTGAAACCCGCATTCTCAAGTTGAGACTTCATTGCTTTTAAGTTGATCAGATTGTCGTCAACGATCAACAATTGTTCGGTGTTGTTCATTTTAGGTTGATGGTTCAAGTGCTTGTCGCTACCCAAAAACAATTGTGACAAGCTTGTCGCGGTGATCGGTTTATACAGTGTTTTCACGCGATTATGTAAGCTGTCAGGTAATTCATCACCAACCCAGGTGAGCCAGACTATTTTCTGCTGGATGTCCTTTGCGTTGTCTTTGGTGGATAAGGTCACAAGATCACTTAAAGCATCGATACCGAATTTGGCATCCACAATAACGATTGAAGAACTTTTCAGGTTGGCACGAGCGTCGTCAATATTATAGGTAATCTGATGTTTAATTTGGTGACCTGTTAATACATCTGAAAACCAGTTTCCAAGTGGTGAAGCCTCGCTGAGCACGAGTATGACACCCGAAAAATCATACAAAGGATACACAATCTGTTGTTGGCCTATTCGTGGAACTTTAATATCAAACGAAAATACCGAACCCGCATGGGTGGAACGTTCAAGCGTCAATGAACCATCCATCGCGGAGCAAATTTGTTGCGAAATCGGTAATCCAAGACCTGTGCCACCAAATGGCCGTGTCGATGAATTGTCAACTTGCTGAAACGATTCAAAAACTCTTTCCTGGGCGTCATCAGGAATACCAATGCCGGTATCTTCGACGCGTACTTTTAAGCGCGAATCGGCCCAGGATACCTTGACACTTACGCCGCCTTTTTTGGTAAATTTAATGGCGTTGGTAATCAGGTTGATAAATATTTGCCGCACTCGAACGGTATCGAAACTGAGTTGTTTGGGTACGCTGGGCGAAACGAAAATGGTGAGGTCGAGTTTTTGCGTCGCAAGTTGTGCGCTAAATAACTGCGCTAAATCATCAAGAAAATTGTTCATTTCAACCGGTTCAGGCTGTAAAGTTAAGCCAACACTTTCAATCGATGCCAGGTCGAGGATCTGATTAACCGTATCGAGCAATACGTTTCCGCTCTGGTTGGCTAGCTGCGTATACTCCTTTTGCTCTTTGCTCTGAGCGGTACTCAACAACAAAGAAAGCATGCCCAACACGCCGTTAATTGGGGTACGTAATTCATGACTCATATTAGCCAGAAATTGACTTTTAATAGCGTTCGCTTCGTTGGCTCTTTCTGTGGTTTTTCTCAGATCGGCGTTTTGCGTTTCAATGGTGGAAAGCATGGTATTAAATGAATCGACTAATGCGCCAATTTCATCTTCGCCCAGCTTTGTCGCTCGTACGCTATAGTCTTTTTGTTGGCTGACGCGACGCGCAACTTCCGTTAATTTGGTTAATGGTTTTGAAATGATAATTTGCAGGCGAGAGGCGAATAATAAGGCTAATGCCCCGACCGCCAGGCCAATCAATAAAGCAATTAATAAATAACGGGTAAGATTTTCTTCGACCACCTGCAAGCTAGTGCATATATAGACGCTTCCGCGATACTCCCCATCCATAAAAATGGGCTCTGAAATCAAGAGCTGGTTGTTATCGATGCTATGGGTGGCTGAAGTCCGAATCTCCACGTTTTTCGGGCAGCGTTTGGCAGTTTGGGCGTTAATTATATAATTGGCAAATAAATTGCCAGAATTATCGAACAGACAAGCCAAATTGATTGAAGGATGGGTCTGTAAACTGGCCAGATTATCTAGAGCTAATTGTTCGTCGTTAAATGTGAGAGCGGCGTTACTTCGATTACCGATAAGTTTAGCTAGCACTGAAATGTTTTCAATCATCGATTGATGCTCGTCCTTGTGATTGATATAAAGAAATAAAGACAGGACGATAAAAATACACAAACTGCTAGTAAGCAATATAATTGCTGTGATTTTGGTTTTAATCGATGCGTTTTCTAATAGCAGCATATTGGTATCCTACTCAATAACTTCTGCAATTTCGAGCAGTAAGCCGCTAATTTTGATGTTAGCTTTACGCGCATTGTTCAGATTGATTTCAAGCCCTATTCTTTCGGCGTTTTTCACAAATCCTATTATGCCGCCTTTTTGAGAAAATTGTCGGATGTCGCTCACAGTTAGGATGGCGCTTTGTTCGAATGATTTGAGTATTAGGTCTAGTCGCTCGCTTTCGGATTCGCTGATATAAAGAATATTACAGGCTCTTGCTTCAGCAATTGTCGTTACTCTTTTGCTGAAAACAATCAATCCTTTTGCTTTCCTTCCAGACATCGCATCGAGCGCCAGGCCAAAAGGATCTTTGCCAAGAACACAAACCGCAAATGAATTGGTTTCGGCAGTAGATTGGTTCGGGGGCAAGTCGATAAATTTGAGAAAATTATACAGATAGGCGGTCTTTATCCTATTAATTTCAATTTGATTTTCACTATCGACGGTAATCTCACTTTGCGCGACAAGGCTATTTGATATGAAAAACAAAAACGAAAAGGTTACCAAGCTGAGTGACCGCGAAATTAGATTAACACCAGTCAAGCAAGTCCTGTTAGAGAACCTGCGTGTCAAGTTTTTAATACTATTGCGCAATCCGTTAATACCCATATAATAAATTTTCGACTCATCAAATGTTGCTACATTCGAAATGACAGACTCCAATAGATTGATTGTCCCGGTTGAGGATGATAAGCGGGAATAAAGCCGAGAGGATCTGGGTTTAACGCCGGGTCGTATTCGTTTCGATTGCTGGAGCCTGCTTGTCGGCCGATACCATAGTAATCCTCATCAAAAAGATTGTTTAATGACAGTTGGGTACTCAATGCCGGATTGTCGAATAAGTCAGCCCAGGTGAGCACAACATCAACCTTTTGGTAACCTGGCGCACGTCCATCAAAAAACTGATTACTTTCTGGTGTTTTTCTATCACCGATATAATTAACGCGAAAGTTGACATTAAATGTCTGCCAGGGTTGCCAGTTCATTCCGAAATTGGCTTTATGCTTTGCGGTATGTGACAGCCGTCCCCAGCCTTGCTCGTCGGTTCGACCTTGTTGAAAAATGTAATTCAGATACACGGAAAGGTGTTCAAGTGGTTGCAAATTGAGTTGGGTCGATAATCCACGTACGTAAGATGAATCGACATTGGCATAGCGTTCTCCGCCTGCGCGTGAAGAGTCGGCAATCAGGTTTATGCCGTCTTTGAGGTTAGAGTAAAACAAATTAAATTTTACCTGGCCAAGATCTTTAAAGCGTTTACCTAACTCCAATTCATAAGTATTAATTTTTTCCGGTGTTAAATCCATTGCACCACGAAACTCATCACGTAACTCAAATAAAGATGGTTGACGAAAGGCGACACCATAAAGCGCTTTCAGAATCCACTCATCATCGGTTCGATAAATTAATCCAGCGCGCGGCGTATTGGTGGAGCCGTAGTCACTCCCATTGCTGTATCTCGTTCCGATCGAATAGCTTAATTGTTCTGAAAACTGTCCTTCGAGAAGTGCGTATACAGCCGTTTCGTTTTCATCAAAAATTTCGTTAACTTTTTCCTGGTTCAGGCCGGCGCCTGTAACGGCGATATCCCAAGATGAATTGGTGGTGGAAGCATTGCCATTTTGTTCCTGACCCAGAGATACCACCTGTTCTGTTTGTCGATTGCCAAGTAATCTGGCACCGACGGTTACGGTTTTGTTTTTATCGAGTTTCCAGTCAATTTGATTTTCAAATCCGACCTGACTGCTTGAACTATGATAGGATTTCTTGAGTTGATTAAAACGGTAGGTATAACGAAAGCCGGTATCACTTTCTTGCGAGTCAACTCGGTACCACAGGTCAGATTTCCAGTTGACTTTATTGTCGATAAGCGTGGTCTGGTTTTTCATGTAAACAGTAAAACCACTGTGGTGAGTGATAAAATCATCCGCAGTCGCATCATATTCGTAACCGACGACATAACTACCTAAACCGTCCTGTTTTTCCCAATAATTTATGCCCAGTTGCATATTGTCTGTACTAATTTTAAAACGCAGAGTCTGGTCGTCTTTTGAGTTGTTGAAGCCATCAGGGATCATTTGGCCTGCCAGCGGATTGGCAACGTTGGTTTCATAATTACCGTTGGCATCATAATTAGCCGTCAAAATGTCCGGGTAGACATTGTTAGAAAAGAAGTTGCCTGGATCAGGGCGTCCGTGACCCATGTCTCCGTCAGATAAATAAGTTTTCAGCGCAAGTTGATAATGAACGCTGCCGATATTATCACCGAATAACAGTTCGAGTGATTGAGTATTATCTTCGCCTAGTAACAGCTTGCCATTGAATCCCTTAAATTTTTGTTTAGTGATGATATGAATGATGCCGGAAACCGCTTGTGCGCCATATAATGAAGAACCAGGCCCTTGTACCACTTCAATTCTTTCGACATCGAAAAGCATTTGCTCGTCTGTTAATCCCTGCGCCCAATTAAATGAGATATGGTTTTGCACCAGACCATCAACCATGACGAGCAAGCGAGTATTTCCGTTATCTCCACCAATTCCGCGATTTAAAAAGTGAACCGGATATTCGCCGCCGCCGTCTTCATAAGTTGCAAAATCAAAACCTGGTAAGTCTTCGAGTATTTCGATGATATTGCGATATCCTCGGCGCTCTATCATTTCCTTGGTGACCACCATGATATTGGCGTAAGAGTCATCAATAGACTGCTCTCGGCGCGAAGAGGTGATAACCTTAATATTGGCCAGCTCTTCGAGGCTGAGGGCAAAATAGTCGTGTTTGGCTTCTTGAGCGAATATTTCACTGCTATTAGACGCCAAAAGTGTGAATAAACTTACGCACAGCAAATTTTTTTGCTTAATCAAGGTCATAAGCTAAGTCCTTGGTTTAACTTGTTTATTTTTATATCAGTGCTCGACTCTATAGCAAACTCGTAGCGAGATGAGTTGAGACGTTAACAGTAACAATTCTTCGCAGGGATAAAAAGAGAAATTTACTGATTTCGATGCTTTCATCCGATTCGTTGAATTGAGCCTACAATATTCGTGCAACTTTACATCTCGTCATCATATTAGCTAAGGTTTATTTTATCAGGCTTGTTCACAATTTTACGCCGCATCAGTAGGTGCGTCTACTGAGCGAGCGAGCGGCGCGGGGAACACTTGGAACCGTGTTGTTATTGACATGATATTAAATTCGCCCTGATTCGAGAGAAGACTTATGCCATTTGGACCTGTGGATAATGACTGAAATGCCATACAATACTGACACAAGGATGTCAGTAGCGCTCCGATAACATTAACCACACCACAACTTTTTCATTAAATCGAACCATGGCAAAACCATTAAAAGACTGCTTTAGTGCGGCGTTTATCCAGACTCTGGCGACGAATATTAATCAAGCCTACCCACCTTTTGAAACAGAGCGTTTTATTGCCCAGGTATTTGACGATCGTTGGGATTCATTGGAATTGAAGCAAAGGATGCGAAGAATCTCTCAATTGTTAGGCGAGTATCTACCCACAGATTATTCTCAAGCGATTGACATTCTTAAACCCGTTTCCGATGATTTTTCTGGCCTTGCACATATGCTTTTTCCTGATTTTGTTGAATTATATGGCTTGTCAGATATAGAAACATCGTTAAATGCACTTGAATATTTTACACCAAATTCTAGTGCTGAGTTTGCTATAAGACCTTTTATAATTCGGTTTCCTCGAAAGACGATGGCACGCATGAAAAAGTGGTCGAAATCTGACAACAAACATCTCAGAAGACTGGCGAGTGAAGGCTGTCGGCCAAGGTTACCCTGGGCGATGGCTTTACCCGAATTTAAGCGAGACCCCACACAAGTGCTGGAAATTATATTAGAGATGATTGCCGACAAAAGTTTATATGTCCGGCGAAGCGTTGCCAATAATCTGAACGATATATCTAAAGACAACCCGGATTTAATTGTCGACATCTCCCGGCAGCATATTGGGCGTTCGGCGCATGTCGACTGGGTCTGCAAACATGCGTGTCGAGGACTGCTCAAGCAGGGTGACAAACGGGTTCTGCCTTTGTTTGGATTTGATTGTCCAGAACATGTCCAACTTGTGGGTTTTAAAGTTTCGTCACAGGTTAAACTAGGAGAGTCCTTACCGTTTCAATTTACCCTGCAAACTGACCGAAACCAACTGGGTAAATTGCGCCTTGAGTTTATTATTGACTTTATGAAAGCCAATGGTGAAACGGCGCCCAAAATATTTAAGATTAGTGAAGGGGATTTCCAGGGCCGTAAACGAAGCGTAACAAAATCTTTTTCATTTAAACTCATTTCGACACGTCGGTATTATTTCGGAGAACATCAACTTTCGATAGTTGTTAATGGTGAAAAGTTAGCGACACAGGCATTTGAACTGATTGAGTAAAGGCTTTACACTGAATAATTGATTCATTCTTAACATCGAACAGATATGTCGGCCAGAGAAATAGTTGAATACGCAGCACTCAAACCGTTTGATATTGGGCTGATCGGAATTTGTAGTGATCATAATTCATCGTATATGCGTGGCCCCGCAGAAGCGCCTCCAAAAATTCGCGAAGCTTTATTTTGCGGCGCTGCGAATTTAACATCTGAACTGGGTTGCGCGATTGGTCAAACCTCGCGATTTAAAGATTTGGGCGATCGACTCATAGCAGACAATCAACAGGCGTATCTTGAAATTCGCCAGCTAATTCTACCGATTCTCGAAAAGGATGCGATTCCATTCCATTCTGTCTTGGTGGTGACCACGCTATCACTTATCCGGTACTTCAGGCGATCTACGAAAAACATGGTCCGGTTAATATTTTACATTTTGATGCACATTTAGATATCTATCATGAATTTGAGGGCAATCCCTTTTCCCATGCTTGCCCGTTTGCCAGAATCATGGAATCGGGTCTGGCGAAACGGTTAGTCCAGGTTGGCATTCGTACGTTAAATTCTCACCAAAAACAGCAAATCGAAAAGTATTCTGTTGAAAGCCATGAAATGCGTCATTTTGATCGACACAAGTTCAAACTGGATTTTGATGGGCCGCTGTATCTTTCTTTTGATATCGACGCGCTTGACCCGGCGTTCGCGCCTGGTGTTTCGCATTTTGAGCCGGGCGGTTTATCTGTCAGAGATGTTTTATCCATTATTCAAAAACTGGCTGTCCCCATTATTGGCGCAGATATCGTCGAATATAATCCAAAACGCGACATTAATGGAATGACCGCCATGGTAGCGGCCAAGTTACTTAAAGAAATTGGTGGCCAGATTCTACAAAATTCCGCCCATAAATTGGTCTAGAAGCCGTAAAATTCGAAGACAAAAAGGCTTGACGAATAATCGTTTAGGAAATCAATAGCCATTGAATTTCTGGTGATAAAAAACAGTGATTAAAGAGCCTTTTTAAGCTCGAAGAGCTATACTAGAATTTATTACAGCGTAATTCATTCGTTTCTTAGGCCAAACTGAATGAACCGCAAATCGCGAGTTTTAGTGCGAATTATCAAATTAAAATTGCGGCGAAGCGTTAGACGAGTCGAATTTATACGAAAATCATGGATAGCAAATAAAGTGTGGGACAAGATTGTAAAAGCCTGGATGAGCTCGCTGGATGTAATCCTAGCGAGTGGAATCAAGCGCTTTAATCTGGCTAAAGCGTTTAAAGCACCCACGCTCGGCGGGTTTTGCATAGAATATCGCATTGTCCTTTGCATTGTTCTTTGCCTTTTTCATTCGATTGTTTCTCCAACGACTTTAGCGGCGCAAGCCGAAGCTTCTATTGTTTTATCGACCAACGAGAAGGTCTGGCTACAAGAAAATCCACAGGTCGAAGTGTACATGTTTGAAGACGGCGCGCCGTACGAGTTTCGCTCTGGCGATTCTGTGGTCGGAATAGTTCCCGATTTACTCGCTGCAATTGAATCCCTTGTGCCCATTAAATTTAAATTAAAAGCGGTACCCGGAGACGAATACTTCTCAAAATTAAGTGAAGGTGCAGTGAGTCTCACCGGGCTTATTTCCGAATTTGCCGTAAATGAAAATCACCCTTACTTAAAAAGCAACAGAGTTTTTACCAATTATTTATCGCTTTATTCCAAAGAAAAGCGAGACATCCCAGCGAGCATAGAATCGATAGAAAATAAGAAAATTGCCATTTATGTCGGTACCGAACATTCTGTTATTCGTACCTTGCGCAAAAAAAATGATTTGATTGAGTATTCTCGATTTGAAAATATGGTAGGCGCTGTTTTATCGGGTGAAGTTGATTATTTTGTTGATTTTAGACATATGGCTAATTATGACTTGAATAGAGGCGTCATTAAGGATGTTTACGAAATATTCACGTTTGCCCAACCCGATTATAGCGTTTTTTTGGTGAACCAAAATTTTCCAGAGCTCCAAACTATTGTCAATAAGGCGATTAGTGAAATCCAGGCGACTAAAATGCCAAGCATAATCGGGAAATGGTACGACGAAAGCGAGAATCAAATCAGAACGTATTTAACTGACGAAGAAAAGCGATGGATTCAAAACAACCCTAAAATCGTATTAGGGTTTCACGATACTATACACCCAGCTTTAATCACTGATCAAAATGGCGGGCATTCTGGTTTCCTTGCGGATATTTATAAAGATGTCGAAAATCATACCGGACTATCCGTTGATTTTTTAGTGACAGATATTTCTGAATATATGGGAAAGTTAGAAGCGAATGAAGTAGATGGTTTTGCGGCCGTAACCCCAGCATTTCCTTTAACCGAGGCGATGAAGACCACGCAGCCGTTCATGTCCGTATTGCCAACCTGGTATGGTCGGCAAAAGGATCGAATCACTATTACCAATCCAATGCTGCTTAGAGGAAAACGAATTGTGCGACTTCGTGGCTTGAAATTCGTTGAAGCAATAACAGCGCCTTTGAAGAAATATAATAAAGTTATCGAGGTTTTAACGCCACTAGAAGGGCTGAAGCTGGTGTCAGAAAATCGGGCCGATTATTTTGTTGGCAGCAATACTGACAATTACTGGATGGCGAAATTTCAAAACCTGGGTCTGGAGGTGAAATTTATAGACCATATTCACAGGATTCCGATAAGCGTATTAATTCGATCAGATCAGTCAGAGTTGAAGAATATTTTAAACAAGACGTTTATTTCTATCGGACAAGAGCGAATCAATGAAATATTATATAAGTGGAGCCTGTTGGAGGTGAATACGAAACGTGTTGCGTTGACTCAATCGGAAAAAAATTGGTTGTTGCAAAATCCGGGAATTAAAATTGGCATGCTAAGTGAGTTTGAGCCTTATGTCATGCGCGATGCGCAAGGTCGGCTATCGGGCATTTTGGTAGATTTACTCAATGCGTTAAACGCGAGGTTAGGAAGCCAATTTAGTATTGTAGTAGATAGTCATGATGTTTTATTGCAGCGGATAGAAAAAAAAGAAATCGCAGGTCTTATGGCAGCTGTAAAATCAAGAACCGAACTGATGGGGTTAGTGCCAACCATACCGCATTTTAAAATTGTACCGCAAGTCTACGGAAGAAGTGGTAGAGGTTTGCTCGTCAATTCACCCAGTGACCTGAATCATCAAAAAGTCGCGGTACAAAAATCGGTACTTTTTTTAAATCAGTGGATCCAAAAGAGTACTCAAAACGTCCAGGTCACTCAAGTAAATAGCCTTGAAGAGGGATTAAAGCTTTTAACGTCAGGCGAAGTTGATTTTTATGTCGGTCTGCCGAGTGAGTTTTTTTTAATTCAACAGTTAAGCGCGGCCAATCTGGAGGTCAAGTTTACCGACTTCAGTAAAATTGAACCCGTAATGATGGGAATAAGACCCGACTTGCAACCATTGGTCGATATTTTGAACAAAGGGCTCGATAGTTTTGATGAGGCTGAATTGAATCAAATTATCGCACGCTGGACAACGGCGGATTTCACGTCTGACATCTCCTTAAGCCTGGATGAACGCGCCTGGTTAGCCCGGTTAAAAACTTTAAAAGTCGCCACATCAATTCAATGGTCGCCATTTAACTTTCCCGATGAGGCTAATAAATTTTCAGGCGCAGCGAGGGATTATATGGAAATCTTGAGTGAACGCTTAAGTTTGCCGTATTCGAGTCGCAAAGTTGAAAATTGGCAAAATGCCATGTCTTTGCTTGAAAGGGGTGAGATAGACATTATTCCCGGGTTACCGAAAGGTATTATTGAGCAGGAAAAGGTTGTTTTTGGCGAACCACTCCATCGAATTCCACTCGTCGTAATCGGAGATAAGTCCGCTCCTTTTGTTGTTGGCCTTGAAGAAATAAGTAAAGAGCCGTTAGTTGTTATTAAAAACTCCGAGAGCCATCTTGTTGTGTTACAGAATTACCCGCAACAGCCGTTAGTGATAGTAGATTCGGCCGAGTCTGCGCTGGAGAGAATTGAGTCGGGTAATGTGCGATTTTTTCTGACCAATAGCGTTTCTTTTAATTATTGGCAAAGACGATTAGCGCTGGATGACTTAAAAATCGTGTCCACAACTAACTATAATTATGACTTTTCGTTTGCCGTTGCTAAAGAACTCGCCCCGCTCGCAGCAATTTTAGATAAAGTTTTTTTAACGATGTCAAATCGAGAAAAATCACTGGTTCTAGAAAAATGGGTGAATGTTTCTGCCGTGAAATCCCTTGCCTGGCAAAAAATAGTATTCTGGGTCAGTTTAATCTCAACGGCATTTATACTGGTGATTAGCCTCATTATTATCTGGAATCGCAAATTGGCTAAGGAAGTGGAAACCAGACTTCAGGCAGAAAAAAATGCTCGCCTGGCGGAACAAAAAGCGCATATTGCAGAGCAGCTTGCCATTGATGCTAACAATGCCAAGAGCCGTTTTCTGGCTAACATGTCACATGAAATACGAACGCCAATGAATGCCATTTTAGGATATGCGCAGTTACTTCAATCCGACTTAAGCGTCCGTAAAGAACACCGAAATATCATTAAAACCATTAATCGCAGCGGTAAACATCTGTTAGGACTGATCAATGATGTCCTGGATATGTCAAAGATAGAAGCCGGTCGAATGGAGTTGAGTAAAAAAGATTTTGATCTGCATGCTCAATTAAAAGATATCGAAGCGATGTTGAAATTTAGAGCGGAAGAAAAAGGTCTTGAATTAAAGTTTTTTATCTCGGATGAGTTGCCAAAATATGTATGTACTGACCAAGGAAAACTTAGCCAGGTCCTCATTAACATACTTGGCAATGCCATCAAATTTACCCGCCGCGGAAGTGTTTCGCTAACAACTAGAGTTGTTGAAAATGATGGTGAGACTGCAACGGTCGAGTTTGAAATAAAGGATACTGGCAATGGTATCCCTGAGGCAAAACTGGCGAGTATCTTTGATGCTTTTTCGCAGGTTAGTGTCGGTGTGGAAACCGGTGGTACGGGGTTGGGGTTGCCTATCAGTAAACAGATTGCCCGGCTTATGAATGGGGACATTAAAGTAAAAAGTCAGTTAAATATTGGAAGTCAGTTCTTCGTAACTATGGATCTGGCCGTCGCGAAAAGAGCTAAACCAGCACAAAGCATTGGCGAGCAAAAAGTCATCGGGTTGGCCGACGGTCAAGCGATCCCGAAAATTCTGGTTGTTGATGATGTGGAGACAAATCGGCAACTGCTTGAGTTTGCTTTAAAAAAATTCGGCTTTCCGGTTATCCACGCTGTTGATGGTGTAGACGGTGTGGAACAATATAAAAAGCACCGACCGCAGGTTGTTCTTATGGATATGGTGATGCCACGAATGGACGGAATGGAAGCCATGAAAGCCATTAAAAGTTTACCTGATAGTCAAAGAACGGTGGTGGTAGCCCTGACCGCAGGCGCAATTGAAAACAACCAGGCACCTTCAGAGGCGAGTGAATTTGACGCGATTTTATTCAAACCCGTCAATATGAATGAACTGCTGCATACGCTCGCAAACTTAACCCGAATAAGACTGAAGTATGAGACTAAAGAGGCAAGTTCAACGTCTGCTTACTCGCTTGGCGCAAAAACATTACTGCAAGAGCATATTGTCGATATGCCTAAAGAAATCCACGAGACAATCTGCTCGGCGCTTAAAGCTGGTCGAATGACGGATTTAAGGTCTCAGATTAAGCCGGTTACAGAGTGGCGCCAGGAAGTCGGTGAGCGCTACGAAGAACTGGTCGTCGAGTTTCAGTTAGAACGCTTGAAAAAACTCTTCTTCTCCAAAAGCGACTTAAAATAGGCGAATTCAAGGGGCGAAAATCTTCTTTGGCAGTAAGGAAGTCTAAACGCTGCATTTATTTTTGAACTCCGCCACAATTCCCTGTGTCATTTCAAATGACAAACTTACACGTGAGCAACTATTTTTATTGCCCTGTCTCCCGCTTCTATGGTATAAAGCGCGCCGTGTCAATCAATGTCGTTTGGCACCTAATACACACGCTGTTCGACACAACTATCAGGGTGCTCCTTTTGAGATGATCAAGATGGGGTTGGTAGTTGGGAGTAGCGGAGGCAAAACCCTTACAAATCAGGAGTTTATACAATGGCAAAAGTCACTATGCGTGATATGCTACAGGCGGGCGTGCACTTCGGTCACAGAACCCGTTTCTGGAATCCAAAAATGAAGCCGTACATCTTCGGCGCACGTAACAAGATTCATATCATCAACTTAGAACACTCTTTACCGATGTTCAACGACGCGCTGAACTTCTTAAGTTCTATTGCGGCTAAAAAAGGCAAAGTTCTTTTCGTCGGTACCAAGCGTAGCGCAAGCAAAATCGTTAAAGAAGAAGCGACTCGTTGCGGTCAGTTCCACGTTGATAAGCGTTGGTTAGGTGGAATGTTAACCAACTATAAAACGATTCGTCAGTCTATCAACCGTTTAAAAGAGCTGGAAAAACAGAGCGAAGACGGTACTTTCGAGCGTTTAACCAAAAAAGAAGCATTATTGCTGACGCGTGAAATGGCAAAGTTAGAAGCGTCTATCGGCGGTATTAAAAACATGGGTGGTTTACCAGACGCATTGTTTGTTATCGATGCAGACCATGAACACATTGCGATTTCCGAAGCTCGTAAATTAGGTATTCCGGTTATTGCCGTGGTAGATAGTAATTCTAGCCCAGACGATATCGATTACGTTATTCCAGGTAATGATGATGCGATTCGCGCAATTCAACTTTACCTGTCTGCTGCTGCTGACACGATTCTTGACGGTCGTCAAAGCGTTGCGACTGCGCCGGCAGAAGAGACTAGCGATGAATTCGTAGAAGAAGATAAAGAAGCTTCTGCAGAATAATCCTCGCTCTTAAATTAACGGAGTAGGGGGCATAGCCCCCTATTTTATGCCTTTGACAATCTAGTCGAGGCACAAGCTCAAATTAGCAAATTTGGAGAAGAACATGGCAATCACTGCTGCATTAGTTAAAGAACTGCGCGAAAGAACTGGCGCAGGCATGATGGAATGTAAAAAAGCCCTGGTTGAAACCAACGGTGACATCGAAACTGCGATTGACAATATGCGTAAATCTGGCGCGGCTAAAGCTGAGAAAAAAGCCGGTCGAATCGCGGCGGAAGGCATTATTATTACTAAAGCGTCTGCTGACGGTAAAACGGCGGCAATCGTTGAAGTAAACTCTGAAACAGATTTTGTTGCTCGTGACGAAAACTTCATGGCGTTCGCGAACGCGGTTGTTGATGCGGCATTAGCTAACAAAACAACTGAAATCGAAACTTTGAAAGAAACGGCGTTGGCATCTGGCGACACTGTTGAATCAGCTCGTACTTCACTGGTAGCAAAAATTGGTGAAAACATCGGCGTTCGTCGCGTTCAGATTGTTGAAGCGGCTGACGGCGCACTTGCAAGTTACATCCACGGTGGCCGAATAGGCGTTGTAGCAGCATTAAAAGGCGGCGATACCGAGTTAGCAAAAGATATCGCTATGCACGCTGCAGCAACGAATCCTCAGTTTGTAAACCCAGAAGATATTTCTGAAGAAGTTTACAATCGCGAGAAAGAAATTTTTACCGCACAAGCCTTAGAAAGTGGCAAACCTGCTGATATCGTTGAAAAAATGATTGTTGGCCGTATGCGCAAATTTGCCGCAGAAGTCAGCCTGGTTGGTCAATCCTTTGTTAAGGACCCTTCAATCACAGTCGGTGATCTATTAAAGAAAGCTGACGCGAGCGTAATTTCTTTGGTACGATTCGAAGTTGGTGAAGGTATCGAGAAAAAAGAAGAAGACTTTGCTGCCGAAGTAATGGCACAAGTAAAAGGAGAGTAATTACCATGCCAAGTTCTGCGCCTGAGAAAGATCGCAAGAGAATTCTGCTTAAATTAAGTGGTGAAGCCCTTATGGGCGCAGAGTCCTTTGGTATTGACCCTTCTATACTCGACAGATTAGCCGCTGAAATCAAAGAACTCGTGGACCAAAAGGTTCAGGTTGGCATTGTCATCGGCGGCGGAAATCTGTTTCGAGGAGAAAAATTGGCGGCAGCGGGCATGAACCGCGTCGCAGGTGATCATATGGGTATGCTGGCCACGGTGATGAATTCGCTCGCCATGCAAGACGCGCTTGAACGATTGCGCGTCGGGACTCGAGTCATGTCAGCGGTATCGCTGACAGGCGTGTGTGAAGATTACGACCGCCGATTTGCGTTAAGATTTATGCGAGATGGCCAAGTTGTGATATTTACTGCTGGAACGGGAAACCCATTTTTCACCACCGATACAGCGGCTTGTTTGCGCGGTATAGAGATAGACGCTGACGTCATATTAAAAGCGACTAAAGTTGATGGTGTTTATTCGGCTGATCCGAATAAAGATCCAGATGCCGTTCGATATGAACACTTGACCTATAATGAAGCGCTGCAAAAGCAGCTAGGCATTATGGATTTAACCGCCTTTTGTTTGGCACGCGACCACGACAAGGCAATCCGAGTGTTTAATATGAATAAGCCAGGGGCATTAATCAATGCCGTACTCGAAGAGAGTGAGGGAACTCTCATCACTCGAGATTAATAACAACGACATTAAATTAGCGGAGCGAAACAGTGATAAATGAGATAAAAGAAGATGCCAGCACGCGTATGGATAAAAGCATTGAGTCATTTAAACTCGCTTTACAAAAAATCCGTACTGGTCGAGCGCACCCCAGTTTATTAGACCATTTGACCGTTTCTTACTATGGCGTCGAAACACCATTGAATCAGGCTGCCAATGTGAGTGTTCAGGATTCACGTACGTTGACCGTTCAGCCGTTTGAAAAGACTATGATTCAGCCGATTGAAAAGGCCATAATGGAATCGGATATCGGAATTACTCCTAACACAGCAGGCAATTTAATTCGCTTGCCACTTCCGCCGTTAACGGAAGAGCGACGTAAAGACATGATTAAAGTTGTCGGTAATGAGGCTGAAGCCGCCAAAGTTGCAATTCGCAACATACGCCGCGACGCGAATTCAACGTTAAAAGAATTAGAGAAAGAAAAAGAAATCAGTGAAGACGATGAGCGCCGCGCTGAAGACGACATCCAGAAAATCACAGATAGTCATGTGAAAAAAGTCGATGCGTTGGCAGCCGAAAAAGAAAAAGAATTGATGGAAATCTAGCGCTAGCAAAAAGACAAGTTAGAAAACGCCGTGTTGTCGGTAAGATGACGCGGCGTGTTTGTTTCAGCATGAGCGGATTTTAAATTCATTAGACAGTGACATTGAGACGATAAAAGCACCTGACCATGACAGCGACTAATTCACCTAAGCATGTAGCCATTATAATGGACGGAAACGGCCGTTGGGCACAGGCACAGGGAAAAAAGCGCACCAGTGGTCATAAAGTCGGTGTTGAGCGAGCGCGCGAAATTGTAGAAGCTGCTGGAAAGCGCGGCATTGAGTCGTTAACGTTATTTGCGTTTAGCAGTGAGAACTGGAACCGGCCCAAAGAAGAAGTTTCCTACTTGATGGAGCTTTTTATTATTGCCCTAAACCGCGAAGTTAAAACGCTGAATAAACACAAAGTAAAGCTCAAGTTCCTGGGCGATACCCAAGCATTCAACGAAAAGTTGCAAGCCAGCATTGCTAAGGCAGAAGCCTTGACCGCTGACAATGACAAAGTCAGGCTCAATATCGCGGCAAATTACGGCGGTCGATGGGATATTGTCAATTCAGTGAATCAGATCCTCAAGAAAAATCCAGATATTAATGCCGTTGACGAAGCGTTAATTGCTGATCATCTTGCCACCAGGGATTTACCACCGTTAGACTTAATGATCCGAACGGGTGGCGAGACGCGCATCAGTAATTTTTTGATCTGGCAGGCTGCCTATGCGGAACTTTATTTCTGCGATACGCTATGGCCGGATTTTGATAGCGAAGCGTTGGACAAAGCGATCGCTTCTTACGCGAGTAGACAGCGTAGATATGGATTAACCGGTGAGCAAGTAAGCTCACCCGAAGAGTCAGCATAAATGTTAAAACAGAGAATTATTACAGCCCTTGTTTTATTGCCGTTGGTTTTAGGCCTTTTGCTGGCGACTCAACTTAATTTTTTTGCCGCCTCAATCGCGGTAATAGTTTACCTGATTGGTTTAGAGTGGGCTAAATTAGCCGGCTTTAAGAATGGCTTGGCCTATACGGCTTATGCGCTGGCTGTCACGAGTGTCAATCTGTTCATCTGGTATACCTCGGACAAATTTACCATGTGGCCATCACCGAGTTGGCCCGCGTTATTGGAATGGGATCAGCCTATGATAGTTCTCGGGCTTGCTGTCGCGGCAATAGGACTTGCGATAATGATCGTATTGACCTATTCACGACTGCCTAAATGGTGGTCGAATCTACCCATTGTCAGCCTGATAGGGCTTATTTTGCTCCCCGCGTTTTTCGTGTCGGTCATCAGCATACGAAGCATTGCATATCTGGACGATTTTTATCGCGGTGGACTGATAGTGCTCTTCATGTTCTGTTTAATATGGGCGGCGGACACGGGAGCCTACATTACTGGAAAAATATTTGGAAAACATAAGCTTGCACCAATAGTTAGCCCTAATAAAACCTGGGAAGGCGCGCTAGGCGGATTTTGTCTGAGTATGCTGATAGCCTGGACTGGCGCTTATTTATTGAATCTGGAAATCAATAACTGGCTGCTCTATTCTTTGGTGGCGGTTTGTTTAGCGATTTTATCGGTGATAGGCGACCTGTTTGAAAGTGCCTTAAAACGGGTTTCGAATATTAAAGATTCCGGTAACCTGTTGCCTGGACATGGTGGATTGTTGGACCGACTGGATAGTACAATTGTGGTTGCCCCCATATTTTTCCTCAGCTTCAGCTATTTTGGTTGGTTTTAATGACTCAAGGCGTTTGCATTTTAGGCTCAACCGGCTCAATAGGTTGCAGTACGTTAGACGTCATCTCGCGTAACGCAGCGGTGTATCGGGTCGATGTGCTGACCGCAAATACCAACGCAGATAAACTATTTGAACAATGCCAGGCATTCAAACCGAAACTGGCCGTGTTAAAAGATCCTGAAGCCGCTGAAAAGCTCAAAAGCCTGTTAGCTGAAGCAAACCTGAGTATAGCCGTCGAAAGCGGCGAGCAAGCCATTGTCAATGCGCCACAATACGAAGGTGTCGTCACAGTGGTGGCGGCAATTGTCGGCGCTGCCGGGCTGCTTCCAACCCTTGCAGCCGTAGAGCGTGGTCACAAAGTGTTACTGGCCAACAAAGAGGCGCTGGTGATGTCTGGAGAGCTATTTATCGATGCAGTTGAAAAATCGGGCGCGGTATTATTGCCGGTTGATAGCGAACACAATGCTATTTTCCAGTGTTTACCGGAGGCAAATACCTCGCATAAACCTTCGATGGAAGGTGTAAGAAAAATTCTCCTGACCGGTTCTGGCGGACCTTTTAGGCGGCTTCCTCTTGACGAGTTGGCGAGCGTGACACCCGAGCAAGCGTGTGCCCATCCTAATTGGGATATGGGACGCAAAATATCGGTTGATTCAGCGACCATGATGAATAAAGGGCTGGAACTGATAGAAGCGTGTTTTCTGTTCAATATTGATTTGTCACAAATTGAGATTCTGGTTCATCCGCAAAGTATTGTTCATTCGATGGTGTCCTATCATGACGGCTCAGTATTAGCGCAAATGGGTAACCCGGATATGCGAACTCCAATCGCCCACACATTAGCCTGGCCGAAACGAATTGATGCCGGCGTTGCGCCGTTGGATTTTGTAAAAATGTCAGCGCTCACTTTTGAAGCCCCTGATTATGAGCGATTTCCCTGTTTAAAGCTGGCCGCAGAAGCCATGAAGCGAGGCGGGACGGCGCCTTGTCTGTTGAATGCCGCCAACGAAGTCGCCGTTGCGGCATTTTTGGATGGTCGAATTCCTTTCACTGACATAGCAAAGATTATTCGTGAGACGTTGCAGGCGATAGAGGTCGCTGCAGCCGATACACTGCAAGTTGTATTGCAAGCGGACTTAGACGCCCGTGATTATGCATCGAATCTGGTCGCTTCCATAGGGGCATCAAAATGACCTTGATATCGAATGCATTCTTTTTTATTGTCGCGCTCGGCATTTTGGTAACCATTCACGAGTTTGGCCATTTTTGGGTGGCGCGTAAACTCGGCGTTAAAGTACTCACGTTTTCCGTGGGTTTTGGCAAAGCTCTCTGGCAGCGAAAGGCTAAAGATGGCGTAAACTATGTTATAGCGACCATTCCGCTTGGTGGTTACGTCAAAATGCTGGATGAACGCGAGGGCGATGTCGCCGAGACAGATAAGGTATACGCATTTAATAATCAAAGTGTCTGGGCACGAATGGCTATAGTACTCGCGGGACCGGTTGCTAATTTTATTCTGGCTATCGCACTATATTGGATGATGTTCGGAATGGGCATTTCCGGCCTGACAACCGAAATGGGCAAAATAGAACAACATTCTATTGCAGGACAAGCCGGGCTCAGGTCGGGTGATGTCATAAAGCAGGTTGATGGCCAAGAGGTTGTCTTGTTAAAAGATGCACTGCTGGCGTTTGCCCGCCGGCTTGGTGAAACCTCAGAAATCGAGCTATTGGTTGAATCATCTGATACTCGACGAGAGCGAAGCGTTTTAATGTCATTGACCAACTGGGACGTGGATACGGAAAAACCGGATATCTTGAAGTCTTTGGGTATACGACATCAATCAGAAGATTTGCTAGTCGAGCCTGTGATTGCCCTCGTCGGTGACGACTCGGCTGCTGCGACAGCGGGCATTCAGGCGGGTGATCGAATTAAAAGTTACAATGGCCAGATTATCGAAGACTGGGACTCCCTTGTTGCTTATATCAAGCCCAATGCGGGTCAAAGCGCAGAATTAATTATTGAACGAAATGGTGAACTGAGAGAACTTTCTGTGGTCATAGGTTCTCAGCAAGAAGATGGTAAAACAGTTGGATTGTTAGGTGTTTCACCAGTAGGACCGGATTATTCAGCATTAATTGCCACCCGCAAAGGTGGATTTTTAGAATCGCTTGATATGGCGGTCATTGAAACCGGAAAAATGATTTCATTGACCGTTCAACTGTTTAAAAAGCTATTAACGGGTGATATTTCCCCTAAGAGCTTAAGCGGTCCAATTTCGATTGCTGAAGGTGCGGGTGGAAGTGCACGCGGAGGTCTGGTACATTTCCTCAGCTTTGTCGCTATGATTAGCGTCAACTTGGGGTTTATTAACCTGTTGCCCATTCCATTACTGGATGGTGGCCATTTGCTGTTTTTCTCAATAGAAGCAATAAAAGGCAAGCCGCTGTCAGAAAAAGTCCAGGAAATTGGCATGCAAATCGGTATGTTGATGGTCTTTGCTCTGATGGCAATTGCTATTTTTAATGATTTATCACGTCTGTAAAGCGTGAATGTAAATAATTTAGGGAATTATGAAGTTTAATAATAAGTCCAAATTCTTACCTCTATCTTTTGCGGTGGTTGCCTGTTTAGGTCTTTCCTGCCTTATTCCAGCTGCTGCGGCCGATTCGAGTAGCCTGGATGAAGGTTTTGTGGTCACTGAGATCAATGTTAATGGCCTGCAAAGAATGGAGCTGGGGACGTTTTTTAATATGTTACCTTTGCAAGTCGGTGAGCGAATCGATTCCTCTCGTGTCCCTACGATTATCAGATCAATATTCGCTTCAAATAGTTTTGAAGATATCCGAATGTTTCGCGATGGTGGCAAACTGATCATCGATGTTCAGGAGCGACCGACCATTTCCGAAATTACCATTGATGGCAATTCGGATATTAAAACCGAACAAATTCTTGAAGCGATGCGAAGCTCCGGGTTTGCAAAAGGGGAAATATTTGACCCGTCTGCTATCAAGAGCATAAAGATGGGCATGGAAGAACAGTATTTCGCCCATGGTAAATATTCGATCAAAATTGAAGACAAAATTGTCAATCAGTCGCGAAATCGTGTCCACGTTAAATTCCAGGTCAATGAAGGTGATCCGGCAAAAATTCAAAAGATTAAGATTGTTGGCAACAAGGTCTTCGAAGATGAAGAGCTACTCAGCCAGTTTGAATTAAGCGAAGGCGGCATGTTTTCATTTTTTTCCAGTGAAGATCAATATTCACGAGAAAAATTATCCGGTGATCTGGAAACGTTAAGGTCCTATTATCTCGATCGTGGTTACCTGAAATATAACAACACCTCGACGCAAGTTTCTATTTCACCAGACCGAAAGGGGATTTACGTCACCATCAATGTTGATGAAGGGGAAAAATTTAAAGTCGATAAAATTGTATTTTCCGGCGAACTTATTCTTACTCAGGAACAGTTAAAAAATACCATGCCTTTAACCAAAGGCGATACCTATTCGGCGGCGGCTGTATCTTTTGCAGAAGAACAGATTAAGCGGAGTCTAGGTTACTTTGGTTATGCGTTTGCTAAAGTTGTGACCATTCCGAATATCATTGAAGATGAAAACAAAGTCGAGCTGACCCTGTTCATTGACCCAGGTAAAAAAGTTTACGTTAATCGCATAAATTTTGCCGGTAACGAGTCGACCAATGATGAAGTATTGCGTCGTGAAGTACGTTTGATGGAAGGAAGTGCGCTTTCGACTGAATCTGTGGAACGTTCAAAGCTTCGCCTGCAACGATTGAATTATGTTGAAGAAGTAGAAGTCGAAACGCCTAAAATCGAGGATCGCGAAGACCGCGTCGATATCAACTACAAGGTCAAAGAACGATCAGCGGGAACTATTCAAGGTGGTGTCGGCTATAGCGATAGTTATGGATTATCATTGAATGCCAATGTCAGCCATACCAACTTTCTGGGTTCTGGAAAAAGAGTTCAGTTTGGAATCAATAAAAACCGATACTCGGAAAGTTATCGCGCCGATTATTGGGACCCTTACTTCACCATCGATGCGATTGGTGCAGGTATTGGACTTGAGTACATCACGACCGATTACGGTGAAATCAATCGTTCAACGGGCGTTTTGGATACAGCAAGATTGTCATTCAGTGTAGGCTATCAGCTAAACGAAGTCAGTAGTTTAAATTTCTCTGTCGGTTATCAAGACAGTAGTTTGAAAGCCGGTAGATTTACAACTGCGGAACAAGTTGTCGATTTCTTTGCTGATAACGGCCAGAATATTCGAATTGATCCGACTTATGAATACGGTTTATTCCGTTTGAACGCCGGTCTCAATCGAAACACACTCAACCGAGGAATCTTTCCTGATCGAGGTACGAGCCAGACGCTTTCACTCAATCTGACTGCGCCAGGTAGCGATCTTGAATTTTACAAACTAGATTATGATGCACGTTTGTATCAACCGATTGCGCCAGGTTGGACATTTATGACATCTTTTAGAGCTTCCTGGGGAGATGGCTACGGTGATACCAAGTCACTGCCATACTTCGAAAACTTTAGTGCAGGTGGCTCGGGAACGATGCGTGGATTTGAAACCAATACCATCGGGCCGCATGCGATTGAACGGTTTAGCAATAGTGTCGCAGGACCGATTTCGCCGGATCCAGGACAAATTTCCATCGGCAGTGGCTTACCGCCGAGTACCGATACGGTGCAAATTAGCAGGCGAACGGCTGGAGGTAACGCTCGTTTGCTTGGAACGCTGGAGTTAATATTCCCAGTACCCTTTGCAGAAGACAATAACTCGGTTAGAACCAGTGCCTTCGTTGACGTGGGTAACCTGTGGGATACCACCTTCAATCAGAATCGATACGATGGGTTAACTGTCGTGGATGCGCGTGGATTGCCAGTTGCAGGGGTTCCTGATTATTCAGAGCCAGGAACCTATAGAGTTTCAGCCGGTTTATCATTACAATGGTTATCACCAATGGGACCGTTGACGATATCTCTGGCACATGTACTAAGACAAGAAGAAAACGATGAAACAGAATCTTTCTCGTTTAATGTCGGAAAAACGTTCTAAAAACAGCATTTAATTATTAGTAAATAAAGGTGTAAAAATGTTAAAAAAATCAATTATTAGTCTGGCCATATTACTGTCTTCGGTAGGGACAACTTTCGCAGCGGATCTTAAAATAGGCGTTGTAGATATTAAAGCGGTTTACAGTAAAATGACGGCGGTAAAATCGGTTAGCGATGTCGACGAGCAGAGATTGAATCAGCAAAATGAAGCGATTCAAGCGTTACAAAAAAAATACACCGATCTGCAGGAAAAAGCGAAGCGTGATGAAATGACGCTGACCAATGAACAGAAACGCGACATCGGTCGCCAGTTGGTTGAAATTGAATCGGAAATCAAATTAAAAAATAACTTTTTGAAAGACGATGTAAATTACGCGCAACAAAAGCAGCAGCAATTACTGTCACAAAAAATTCTTAAAGCGATTCAAAAAGTTGCTGAAGGTGAGAATTTTGACCTGGTAGTGAAATCTACAAGTATCTGGTACGCAAAAGAAGCGATAAACATAACTGACAAAGTTGCGGCTGTTCTTAACGACCCTGCAGGTTAATCATTTGACAGAAAAAGAATACTCGGTTGCGCAAATTGCGCAACTGTTAGACGCTGAGTTTACAGGTGACGGAGATTACCTGATTTCGGGATTAGCGCCCATCGATAGTGCTGGTCCTTCCGATATTACTTTTCTTAGCGATCCCAAATATAAAGCACAACTGAGCACAACCCAAGCGGGTTGTGTTTTAGTTTCTGCGGAATTAAAAACGGCTGTTCCTTCTAATGGCATAATTTTAAAGGACACCTATTTAGGGTTTGCTAAGGTCGCGCAGCTTCTTGATACAACGCCTGTCCCCGAGAAAGGAATTCATCCCATCGCTCATGTCGGCGAAGATGTGACACTCGGCAAAAATATTTCAATTGGTTTCGGCTGCGTTATCGAAAATAATGTAGTCATTGAAGATAATGTTGTCATTGGTGCCAATACGACAATTGGGGTAGGCTCGCATATTGGTGCCAATAGCCGAGTATTTACTAATGTCGCAATCTACCATAATGTTCGAATGGGAAAAAATTGTGTCGTTCAGTCTGGTGCCGTCATTGGTTCTGACGGATTTGGCTATGCTAACGAAAAAGGCGTCTGGATTCGCATTCCTCAAACCGGCGGTGTTGTGATTGGAGACAATGTGGATATTGGCGCAAATGCGTGTATTGATCGCGGTGCGCTAAAAGATACCGTTATAGGTAACGGCGTAAAAATAGATAATTTATGCCATATCGCCCATAATGTCGTTATCGGTGAGCATACGGCTATGGCCGGTTTTACCGGTATTGCGGGTAGCGCCACGATTGGTAAACACTGTACCTTTAGCGGGCGCTCTTCCATTTTAGGGCACTTGAATATTGCCGATGGGACCCATGTAACGGCCTGTAGTTTAATTAATCGCTCCAATAAAGAAGCGGGTGTTTTTTCTTCAGGAACAGGTATGCAAGATAACAAAACCTGGCGTAAAAACGTCGCACGATTCAGGCAGTTAGACGACATGGCCCGGCAACTTAAGCAACTACAAAAAGCGATCAAACAGCTTCAAGGTGAATAGCACCCATGAGTGAAAACAAAGAACTCATTTCTCGCTTAGATATCCACCAAATTATGGAAACCCTGCCGCATCGTTATCCATTTTTATTAGTCGACCGAGTGACTGACTACCGAGTAGGAGAATACCTGCACGCTATCAAGAATGTTACAGTGAATGAACCGTGTTTCACTGGTCACTTTCCTCATCGGCCTGTTTTTCCGGGCGTATTAATTTTAGAAGCGTTGGCTCAGGCCACCGGCATTTTAGCCTTTAAAACTCTCGACGAATTACCGGAAGAAAATTCGCTGTATTATTTTGTCGGCATCGATAGCGCCCGTTTCAAAAAACCGGTTGAGCCAGGTGATCAGGTTATTCTGCAAGTCAAATTATTAAATCGCAAACGAACTTTCTGGAAGTTTGAAGCCAAAGCATTGGTTGATGGAAAAGTGGTTTGTGCCGCCGAGTTAATGTGTTCTAAACAGGACGTAAAATAATGATACATCCAAGCGCTGTAATTCATCCTTCGGCACAACTGGCCGATGACGTTCAGGTTGGGCCGTTTTCTGTGATAGAAGAAAATGTCTCAATAGACGCAGGTACGATTGTAGGGCCGCACGTGGTGATCAATGGGCATACGACAATCGGCAAAAATAATCGGTTTTTCCAATTTAGCTCAATAGGCGAAGCAAATCAGGACAAAAAGTATGCGGGTGAACCCACGCAGACCAGTATTGGCGACAATAATATTATTCGAGAATCCTGCACCATCCATCGCGGAACAGTGCAAGATGATGGTGTGACCAAAATAGGAAATGATAATTTACTAATGGCCTATACCCATGTGGCGCACGATTGTAAGCTGGGCAACAATGTGACTATCGCCAACAGCTCTAATCTGGCCGGCCATGTGGTTATTGGAGATTGGGCAATTCTTGGCGGATTTGCTGGTGTTCACCAGTTTTGTCATATTGGCGAGCACGCTTTTATCGGCTTGCGAAGCACGGTAACTCAAGACATTGCACCTTATGTATTGTACGCCGACTCCGCGCCCCGTGCCGTAAACGCAGAGGGCTTAAGACGCCGTGGTTTTACCGGTAAAGAAATTGGCACTATTCGAAAAGCCTATCGGTTAATCTATCGCTCGGGTATGTTACTCGAACAAGTCATGCAGGAGCTGGAAGAGCTGGCTGAATCCTCACCCCATGTTGCCGCCATGATTAAATTTATCAACGAGTCAAAGCGTGGCCTCGCCCGTGGCTCACTCATCTAAGACGAATTAAATGATCCATCCAACTGCTATTGTCGACCCTTCGGCGAAAATTGCTGAAAGCGCGGAAATTGGCCCATACGCAATTATTGGTGCTGACGTGGAAATTGGTGCGAGGACTATCGTTGGACCGCACGTGGTCATTAAAGGACCAACGCTTATCGGTCAAGACAATGAAATTCATCAATTTGCTTCTATTGGCGATATTCCGCAAGATCTCAATTTTGATAAATCGGCAAATACGAAACTCATCATTGGAGATCGAAATAGCATTCGTGAATACGTGAGTATTCACCGCGCAATTGAAAAAGAAGATCACATCACGCAAATCGGCGATGACAATATGTTAATGGCGCACGTTCATATTGGTCACAATTGTATTTTGGGAAATAAAATTGTCATCGTGAACAGCACTAATCTGGCGGGGCATGTTCATGTTGGAGACTGGGCAATTATTAGCGGCTTTAGTGGTATTCACCAATTTTGCCGGATTGGCGCGCATTGTATGTTGGGGATACAAAGTAAAGTGACTCAGGATATACCGCCTTACGTCATGTACGCAGAATCGTCGCCAAAAACCATTAATGCCGTCGGACTACAAAGACGTGGATTTGAAAAAACGGATATTCTTAAAATACGCAGAGCATTTAAGACGATTTATCGAAAAGGATTAACTCAAGATGAAATGTTAGCCGAGTTGCAGGTGATGGCCGAAGAGTCTGATTCTGTGAAAATAATGCTCGAATTTATCAAATCCTCTCCGCGTGGAATCGCACGTTAATTATTCGTTTAGATTCAGCATGTTGAAAGCTAATTCTGCAACGTTTTTCGAACCGCCTTCGGTCCCTAACTTTTGTTTAACCTGTTTTAAATTGTGAACCATAGTATCTCGATATTCTTCATCATCGAGAATCCGAATAATTTCCTGACCGATTTTTTCAGGTTTCGCATCATCCTGAATGAATTCATTCACGATGCGTTTTTCCGCGACAATATTGACCAGTCCAACATTCTCTATTGAAATCATTCGTTTGAAGATGGCATAGGAAATAGGTGATATGCGGTAGGTGATTGCACAAGGAATTTCCATTAATCCAATTTCAAGTGTCGCGGTGCCAGACGCGGTAATAATCGCGTCGCAGGTGCTCATAATATTATAGGGTCGATCCTGGACAAATTTTATCTCAAGTTCCTGGTGTTCTGCACAGTATAGCTTTACTTCTTCAACTTTGAGGGTGCTCGCCACGGCCAAAACAAATTGCAGGTCGGGGTGAGATTTTTGTAAATATTGAGCGGTCGCAAGCTGAATAGGTAAAATCTTTTTGATTTCGCTACGCCGGCTACCGGGAAAAAGTCCGACTATTTTTTTATCAGGAGACAGGTCATATTTACTTAAAAGTTCTCGCTTGTCAGTATTGGCATAAACTTCATCGACAAGTGGGTTGCCAACAAATTTTACCGGCACATCGGCGTCTTCATAAAAAGCCACTTCAAAAGGAAAGAGTACCGCCATCATATCAACCCGCTGACGAATTTTATGCACGCGCTTGGGCCGCCAGGCCCATACTTGAGGGCCAATATAGAATAACACTTTCACCCCATTGGCCTTAGCAATTTGAGCAAGTTTCATATTGAATTCCTGATAGTCCACCAGGATCAATAAATCAGGCTTTTCGTTTCGCACTATGTCGGCCAATTGGTCGAGCGCCCGCTTAATTTTCCGGTAATTAATCAGTACTTCGACAATACCGACGACAGCTAACTCAGCACAATCGATTATGACATCGGCGCCGGCAGCTTTCAGATTATCACCCCCCATTGCCTTGACATCGATATTTGCGTCGAGCTTTTTAAGTTCTCTAACCAGGTTGGCGGCGTGTAAATCGCCAGAGGCTTCACCTGCGCTTATTAGTATCTTCTGGGTCATGGGTTTCTATTGGAGTGAAAATCCCCGAAACAATTTTCGGGGATAAATTTATCGGCTAGCTTACAAAACAGATTTGATTACCTGACAAACTCGCTCGATTTTGTCTTCTTCCATTTCTGGATAAATTGGCAACGCGAAACATTGCGCTACGACAGATTCAGAAACCGGTAAAGCATTATCTCGATTTTCTGCGGCATAAACATCCTGACGATGAAGTGGAATCGGATAATAAATAGCGCAGGCAATATGGTTGTTCTGTAATTCTTTCATGATCTCGTCACGCTTTGGGTGCAGGCAAACATATTGGTGATAAACGTGTTTACCGATGCCATTTTCATGCGGCGTCACAATGCTGGTGTCGGCTAAATGCTTTTTATAGCTTTGATCAACGCGGCGACGGTTATCGTTAAAGCTATCGATGTGTTTTAGCTTGGCGCGAAGAATCACCGCCTGAATTTCATCGAGCCGGCTATTGAAGCCTAATTCCGTATGATGATATCTGACGCTCATGCCATGGTTTCTTAATACATTTAAGTGTTCAAATATTTCGTCGGAGTTGGTCGAAATAAGTCCGCCATCACCATAACAGCCGAGGTTCTTGCTGGGGAAAAAGCTGTAGGCGCCCAAATCGCCAAAGCTTCCTGTTTGTTGACCGTTAATATGAGCCCCAAACGATTGAGCACAGTCTTCAACTATTTTTAACTGATGTTCATCGCATAGTTTCTTCAGCGCAATCATATCGACAGGTTGACCAAAAAGATGAACCGGAATAACGGCTTTGGTTTTTTCAGTAATCGCCTGTTTAACCTGATCTAAATTAATATTAAAACTTTTTTCATCGATATCGACAAAAACTGGTTTGGCCCCCACATAACTGATGGCTTCCGCTGTTGCTATAAATGTAAAAGTGGTTGTTATGACTTCATCACCCGGACCAACACCGGCGGCGATAAGCGCCAGATGTAAAGCGTCAGTTCCTGAATTTACCCCAAGACAATGCTTAACGCCGAGATAATTAGCGGCTTCTTGCTCAAATGCTTTTACGTTCGGGCCAAGAATAAATTGTGTAGATTCCAGGGCGGCCATCAGCCCGCTGTCAATTTCTTCTTTGAGATCCAGATATTGCTGCTTCAGGTCTACCATTGGGATATTCATAAAAGACTACTCACTTAATAATTGAGAAATTTTAATGGCGGCATCCAGTGCTCGACGGCCATCTTCACCGGTGACCATGGTCTCGGTATTGTTTTCAATGCTATCTAAAAAGGCTTTTATTTCAAGCAATAGCGCATCGTTGTTTTCAAAATTTTGTTCATCCGCAATAATGTGGGGCATGCCGTTTTCATCGAGGCCCTGTCCTTTCTGATAAAGGTATAAACCACGATTCTGAAAATCGATAGTCGCACAGGAATCATGTTGAAAAATTCGCATTTTTCGCTCAGTTTTAATCGATACTCGACTGGCGGTAACGTTTGCAACACAGCCGTTTTCAAATTCCAGGCGTGCGTTGACTATGTCTGATGAGTCGGTAAGTACCGATGCGCCTGAAGCGTGGACCGCTTTTAGATCAGAACGAACGATATTCAGGATAATATCGATATCATGGATCATCAGGTCGAGTACCACGTTGACGTCATTGGCGCGTGGATTAAATGGTGCCAGCCGGTGAGATTCGATAAATCGCGGTTCGGTAATTGCTTTGTCTAGTTTCAATACCGCTGCGTTAAATCGCTCTAAGAAGCCGACTTGAATCAAGAGGTCTTTTTCTTTGGCCAATGCGACCAGTTCGTCAGCCTCTTCGACCGTAACAGTAATTGGTTTTTCTATCAGCACATGCGCGCCATTGAGAAGAAAATCTTTTGCTATTTGGTAATGAAAGCTCGTCGGTGCAGCGATGCTCACGGCTTGGACCTTGCCTAACAGCGATTGATAATCTGTTAAAGCTTCTGCTGAGTGTTCAGCGGCTATTTTTTTTGCTGTGGCTTCATCGGCATCGACAACAGCGACCAATTCGCAATTGTCGAGACTGGCATACTTTTGTGCGTGAAATTTACCGAGGTAACCCACACCAATAACGGCGGTTTTAATCTTATTCATCGACTTGATTACGGCCTGTATTTAGCAGTTTTGGATGGCTGACGCAGCCTGATTTAAGTTTGCGAGACAATAGCATAAATCGGTCGAATTTGGAATTGACCTGATTGAGCTTGCGCGTTTTCGGATATTTATCTTTTGTATAACAAAGTCTCTACCGAGAAACAAATCGGTGGGAATGACCAGGTAAATATGGAATAATCTCTAGTCGCTTTTCATAAAAGCTTAGCAAATCATAACTACTTGATTAATATAAAAATAATTTGTTTATGGCTACAAATTAAGCCAATTGGCCATGACAATGATGGGGAAGTTTAATGGGAAGGTTGCGACAGGTTGCCGGGGTAGATGAAGTGGGGCGTGGGCCGCTGGCGGGGCCAGTGATTGCTGCCGCCGTCATTCTTGATCCGAATAACCCGATTGCGGGATTAACGGACTCGAAAAAACTGTCTGAAAAAAAACGCGAAAAATTAAGCGAAGAAATTAAAGAAAAGGCGCTAAGTTGGTGTATCGCCCGATCGGAGCCGCAGGAAATCGACGAGGTTAATATTCTCCAGGCAAGTTTACTGGCCATGCAAAGAGCGGTTGAAGGGCTTGAGGTCGTACCGGATCATTGCTTGGTCGATGGTAATAAATTACCCAAGTTGAACTGCAGTGCTGAAGCGATTGTTAAAGGCGATCTTAAAGAGCCGGCAATCAGTGCCGCCTCCATCATCGCCAAAGTCGCCCGAGACTCTGAAATGGTCGCGATGGAAACCAAGTACCCCGGCTACGGTTTTGCGCAGCATAAAGGGTACCCAACCAAAGCTCATCGCGAAGCAATCGTGAAACTCGGAATAACGCCTATCCACCGTAAAAGTTTTGGACCGGTTCAGGAACAACTACAACTCATTTGATCATCGGAATATCAGGTAACCCAGAAGATTTTATGTCAGAAACACAAGATAATAATTCTGTCGAAAACGAGCAAAGTATGGCAGTGCCAGGGGCTAGTGAATCAGCTGGTGGCGCCAAAAAAGTCTATGAATTTGTTCACTTGCGGATGCACACCGAGTTTTCAATGGTTGATGGGATTTGTCGAATCAATCCGACAATTGAGCGTGCCGCAGAATTAGGTATGCCGGCCATTGGCATCACCGATAACGTTAATTTTTGTGGTCTGATCAAATTTTTTCGTAAGGCCATTGCCCGTGGGGTTAAACCGATTGTTGGTGTTGATCTATGGATCAACGACCCAGAAGATGAAAATGAAGTTTTCCGAGTGGCGGTTCTTTGCCAGAATAATCTAGGCTATTTAAATGCCAAAAAGCTAATCTCGCGTGCTTATCAGACTAATCAGAAGCTAGGCCGACCTATCGTGGAAAAAGACTGGCTTATTGAGCACAATGAAGGGTTGATCGTTTTATCTGGCGGTAAAGATGGCGACGTCGGTCGATCATTGGTCGCAGGCAATCATGAGCTGGCAGCCCAACAACTGGGCTTCTGGAATTTGCATTTCCCTGATCGCTATTATCTGGAGCTTCAGCGCACCGGTAGAGCAGGTGAGGGCGTGTATATTCAGTCTGTGGCTGGATTTGCGCAAGGTTCGGGGACACCCGTAGTGGCGACCAACGATGTTTGCTTTTTAAATCAGCAAGATTTTGACGCTCACGAAATCCGTGTCTGCATCAATCAGGGTCGAGTGCTCGATGATCCGCGACGTCCAAAAACCTACAGCAACGAGCAATACCTGCGCAGTGCGGCGGAAATGTCAGAAATTTTTGCAGATATTCCGGAAGCTTTGCAAAATACCATGGAAATTGCCAAGCGATGTAATTTACATCTCCATTTAGGCGAATACTTCCTCCCCAATTACCCGATTCCCGATGGCATGACCATTGAGGAATATTTTTGTCAGCTAAGTCAGGAAGGACTGGAAGAGCGTTTACCCATGTTAATGGACGTTAACGCACCGGACTTTGTCGAAAAACGTAAAGCCTACGATGAGCGCTTGCAGATCGAACTAGACGTTATAAATCAGATGGGATTTCCCGGTTACTTTTTAATTGTTGCCGATTTTATTCGCTGGGGTAAAGACAATGATATTCCGGTTGGACCAGGGCGTGGTTCCGGGGCGGGATCCCTGGTCGCCTATGCGCTAAAAATTACTGATCTGGACCCATTGCAATACGATTTACTCTTTGAGCGATTCTTAAATCCAGAGCGTGTATCCATGCCCGATTTTGATATCGATTTTTGTATGGACGGGCGCGATCGCGTGATCGATTATGTGGCCGAAAAATATGGCCGTAATAGCGTATCGCAAATTATTACCTTTGGTCGACTGGCTGCCAAAGCGGTTATCCGTGACGTTGGACGAGTGCTCAGCCAGCCTTATGGTTTTGTCGATAAGATTTCCAAGTTAATTCCATTTGATATTGGCATGACTTTGTCGAAAGCCTGGGAAGCCGAAGAAGAAATTCGTACTCGCTATCAAGAAGAGGAAGAGTTTCAAGCTATCTGGGACATGGCGATCAAACTCGAAGGAATTACTCGAAATGCCGGAAAGCACGCCGGAGGGGTGGTAATCTCGCCCTCTGATCTGACGGATTTCTCAGCACTCTATTGCGATGAATCAGGCGAAGGTCTGGTAACTCAATTTGACAAAGATGATGTTGAATCTGCTGGCCTGGTCAAGTTTGACTTTTTGGGATTAAGAACGCTGACCATAGTCGACTGGGCCGTTAATATGATCAACAACCAGTTAATCGTTCCAGACAAAGAAAAGCTCAATATTGAAACCATTGATCTTGAGGATTCCAAAACATTTGAACTCTTAAAAGCGGCTAATACAACTGCGGTATTCCAATTGGAATCCCGGGGAATGAAGGAGTTGATCAAAAAACTATTACCCAGTTCCTTCGAAGATATTATTGCACTGGTAGCGTTATTCAGACCTGGTCCATTAGGGTCCGGTATGGTGGATGATTTCATTAATCGTAAGCATGGCCGCCAGGAAGTGGCCTACCCACACCCTGACTATCAGCACGAAGATCTGAAACCGGTGTTAGAACCGACTTATGGCATTATTCTCTACCAGGAGCAAGTGATGCAAATTGCTCAGGTATTGGCTAATTTTTCACTCGGCGGCGCCGACTTGTTACGCCGGGCAATGGGTAAGAAAAAAGCCGAAGTCATGGAAGAACAGCGTCAGATATTTATGAAAGGCGCAATAGATAGAGGGGTGGACGGTGACCTGGCAGGGCATATATTTGACCTGATGGAAAAGTTTGCCGGATATGGTTTCAACAAATCTCACTCGGCAGCTTATGCATTGGTTTCCTTTCAAACGGCCTGGTTAAAAGCACACTATCCAGCGCCATTTATGGCAGCAGTAATGTCCGCTGATATGGATAATACCGATAAAGTTGTTACCTATGTCGATGATGCCAAGGCGATGGGAATCAACATCGTTCCACCCGATGTAAATCGTGGCCTTTATAAGTTTACTATCGATGGTGACAAAACAATTATTTATGGTATCGGGGCAATCAAAGGGGTTGGTGAAGGTGCGATTCAATCCATTGTCGAAGAACGAGAGAAAGGCGGACCGTACCGGGACCTTTTTGATTTCTGTAACCGGGTAGATTTACGCAAAGCCAATCGAAGAAATCTTGAAGCTTTGATTCGAGCGGGAGCTCTCGATGCACTGGGTCCTGACAGGGCATGTATGATGGCTTCGCTGGAACACGCCATAAAAAGTGCAGAGCAATTTAAACGCGATCAACTCCTTGGACAGAATGATATGTTCGGTTCGCCAACCGAAAATACAGCGTCGCAAAAAACAGAATACGCGATTGTACGTCCCTGGCCAGAAGCTAAAATTCTGGAAGGTGAAAAAGAAACGCTGGGGCTATATTTGACCGGTCACCCTATCGACCGCTATTTACCTGAAATTAAACAATTCTGTAATCTTCGCCTTAATGCCTTGCAACCCACTCGTCGTGGAGACAATGTCACGGTAGCAGGATTGATCGTCGCAATCCGGGTTATGAAAACCAAAAAAGGGCTAAATTGGGCGATTGTTACACTTGATGATCAAAGCGCACGAGTGGACGTTATGGTCTATAACGATCTTTACGAAATGAATCGAGAAATTTTGCGTAAAGACGAAGTCATTGTTGCCAAAGGTGATATATCTAATGATGATTTTTCTGGCGGTCTGAAAATGAGCGCGGTGGAAATTAGCGAGTTAATCAGCGTACGAGAAAGTCGCGCCAGACATCTGGAAATTGAAGTCGATTTTGAACAAAGCTTAATTGTTGCCGAAGAAATTGTTGAGTCGCTGACACCATTTAAAGGCGGATTATGTCCGGTCAGACTTAACTGCAACGCTAAACCCGCCAAATTTGAATTGATCGCAGGCGGAGACTGGTCAGTTAAACCGACCGATGAACTGCTGTTTAACCTCAAGAATGTAAAAGGTTGCAAAAAAATTAAGGTGATTTATTAGCCGAGCGAATGCGCTAAAAAGAGTCTCTCAACGCGCAACAGGCAAATTCAAAAAACGATCAATTTAACGCCAGCTAAAAATTCTTAATACAGGGAATGGCGCTGCCGATTAAACTTTAAACTGAGTCGCGATTGATTCTAAGACAGACGCCAGTTTAGACAACTGTTCACTCACGGCCGATAAATCGTTGCTCGCTGTATTTGACTCCTGGGTTTTTTGTTGAATATCAGCAACCGAATCCACCAGCCGCTTTGAAATTTCGATCTGATGAGCCGTGTCCTGGGCGATTTCTTCGTTCATCTGGTTGATAGCGTTCACCGTCTCGGTAATCGTTTGTAAACTGTCACCGGCATCGCTCGCTTGTTCGACGCTGCGATTCACTTGCGAACGACTACTATCCATTTTGGCGACTGCATCTTTTGCGGCACTTTGTAGCTCTTCGAGAATCTGATTAATTTCTTCGGTAGACTCCTGCGTGCGAGAGGCGAGACTTCGTACTTCGTCTGCAACGACTGCAAACCCACGGCCTTGTTCTCCCGCTCGTGCAGCTTCAATGGCCGCATTTAACGCCAGTAAGTTGGTTTGTTCTGCGATACCTTTAATTACGTCAAGCACCAGATTTACTTTGGTCGATCCTTGTTCCAATTTGCTGACCGTCTCAGCTGATTCGGAAATATTTTGTGCAAGGGAATGGATGCTTTCAATAGTGCGCTGGACGTCAGTCAAACCTTTGTTGGCACCTAATTGCGCTTCGTTTGCCGACGTTGAAGCGTTGGCGGCGTTATTGGAAATGCGCTCGACGCTTTGATTCATTTCTTCAACTGAGGCGTGTGATTGTTCGCTACTCGCCAACTGTTGCTTGAAAATCGCCTGCGAATGATGTGTTAATTCTCTTACTTGTGACGCCGTTTCAGCAAGTGGTAGCGCTGTTTCTACTGTCTGTTTAATGGTTTGTTGGAGCTTTTCAATAAAGGTATTAAACCAGAGGACAAGCTGGCCGATTTCGTCTTTACTGTTGGTTTCTATCCGGCGCGTTAAATCACCGTCTTCTTGGGCGATGCCACGCATAGAAACGATAATAGCTTCGAGGCTATTTTTGATTGCTACACTAATAGGGATTGATACGGCAAATAGCAATATCATGGTGACGACACCAACGGTAATCCCAATCGATGCCGTGGCTTCGGTCTTATTATTAACCGTCTCAAAAGCTTCAATAAACTCCTGATTTCTAGCTTGATTAAAATGGCTTAAGTCAGCCTGTAGCTTTTTCAACTGTTCGGTCATCTGCTGGCTTTGGTCGGCAAGTTTTGAAAAGTCAGCAGTGCCATCGACGACGCTTTTGGATAAATTGAAGGCTTGTTGATAATAAACTTCAAGCTGATTGATCAGTTCGGATATTTGCGCTGAATTTTTTGAATCCACCGTCGTCGCCCGATTGAGTTCATTTTTCAGTTCGTTGTAGAGTTCATTGGCATTATTCAGTTTGTCCGCTTCACCCATGCCAGCGGCGTCGGCCAGCGTTTCTTTAATATCTTCCAGTTTATTGAGGCTGAGCGCTGAAATCTGCAGTAATGGAAACTGAACTTCTTTGGCATTTTTCAGCATTTCAAGGTTTTGGTTCATCGCTTGTAAGCTGATAAACAGGTAGATCAGAAATCCGATGACGCCAACGGTTGGAATAAGCAGAATTTTAAATTTTATCGATTGCCGCGCAAATAAATCCATCTAGGCCGCCTTTTTATGTGAAATCAGATACTTGAACGTATTTAAAGAGTGTAGTCAAAGGGGGCGGCTTTAGCCAAATTAACGCAAATTAGCGATAGTCATTCGGCATATTAAGAATGGCGTGAGATTAAGTGGAAAGATTTTTCACCATGCGATAATCATCCATGATGTAACCGTTACCGATATCGATTTGAATGGCTTCAACATTCTCGAAACCGAGTTTAAGGTAAATGTCATAGGCTGGGTTAAACTTATTCACCGTAAGCTCGAGCTGCTGGCAATTTTCCTTTTGAGCCAATTCATCAATTTTGGCGAGCATATTTCTGGCAATGCCACGGCCTCGGAAATTAGCGTTCAGGTAAAACTTGCTGATAAATAGACTGCGGTCACGTTTTTCAACCGCCATATAGCCTGCCGGCTGGTTGTCGCAGTAAACAATCAGATAGTGATAGCCCGCTGTCATTTGCGCCTTAATGGCGGCGGCACTTTGGAACTTACGCAGCATGTATTCGACCTGATCGCTACCAATGATTGGCGTGTAGTGCTCTTGCCAAATGGGCGCAGCAATTTCCTCAATGAGGGCCGCTTCTTTAGTGGTAGCCGATGTAATTTTAATCATAAGGACCAAATCTGAACTTAATTGTTTGAAATGTATCATAAAACATAAGAAATTTGGCGCAACCCCTTCTGTTTGTCGGGGAAGTGCGCGATAATCGACGCCAACTGGGAAAACTCGCTTGTCATCAGTGGATTACCCAAACTATTGTGAAGTAAAAGTTATAAGCGGAAATTAACCGAATTATGTTTAATAAAATCAGAGGCCTTTTTTCGGCCGACCTTTCCATCGACTTGGGGACTGCCAATACTTTGATTTATATGCGCGAGCAAGGAATCGTGCTAAATGAACCATCAGTTGTGGCCATTCGCCATGAACGAGGCGGCAACAAATCAATTGCCGCGGTGGGTAAAGACGCCAAAGTGATGCTTGGGCGGACGCCCGGCAATATTACAGCTATCCGTCCATTAAAAGACGGCGTAATCGCGGACTTCGAAGTCACCGAAAAAATGTTGCAGGAATTTATCCGCAAAGTTCATGACTCCAGCTTTTTTATGCGACCGAGTCCACGCGTATTGATTTGTGTGCCTTGCGGCTCGACTCAAGTTGAAAGGCGTGCCATTAAAGAGTCTGCATACGGTGCAGGTGCGCGTGATGTTTATCTCATTGAAGAACCAATGGCGGCTGCAGTAGGCGCGGGATTACCCGTGGGCGAAGCACGCGGCTCAATGGTTGTGGATATCGGCGGTGGTACCACTGAGATAGCCATTCTATCGTTAAATGGTGTGGTCTCGTCAGATTCAGTCAGAATTGGCGGCGACCGATTCGACGAAGCGATTATCGATTATGTGCGCCGCAATTATGGCACCGTTATCGGAGAAGCCACTGCCGAGCGAATCAAACATGAAATTGGTACGGCATTTCCAAGTAGTGAAGTCATGGAAATCGATGTCAGGGGTCGTAACCTTGCTGAGGGGATCCCGCGAAGCTTTACCATTAATAGCAATGAAGTGCTTGAAGCCTTGCAAGATCCACTCGCCGGAATGATTAGAGCGGTTCGCAGCGTGTTGGAACAATCACCACCGGAGTTAGCTGCAGATATTTCCGAGCGTGGTATGGTGCTGACCGGTGGCGGGGCGTTAATTAAAGATCTCGACCGTTTATTTCTTGAAGAGACAGGATTACCGGTTATTGTCGCGCAAGATCCATTAACTTGTGTTGCGCGAGGCGGCGGAAAAGTGCTCGAAACCATCGAAGAACACGGTGGCGATCTATTCTGGCAGAACTAGTGATTTGTGAGTATAGAGTTAAAAAAAGCTAACCTCGGTTAGCTTTTTTATTGGTTAACGCTTATCGCCACCGAGTAGCTAGCGATGCAATTCTTCCGCAGCCATTAAGGTATTATGCATTAAAGTTGCCACTGTCATCGGACCGACGCCTCCGGGAACGGGGGTTATCCAGGCCGCACGCTCAGCTGCGCTGTCAAAATCTACATCACCAGTCAATTTGCCATTATCGAGACGGTTAATGCCGACATCAATCACAATTGAACCGGGTTTAACCCATTCTCCTTTAACCAGGTGGGGGATACCAACGCCCACGACCACAAGGTCTGCCTCACTGACGTGCTTGGCCAAATCTTGGGTAAATTTATGACACACCGTAACCGTCGCACCTTTGAGAAGTAATTCCATCGCCATGGGTCTGCCAACAATATTGCTAGCGCCGACGACCAGGCAGTTTAGTCCTTTAACATCAATACCGATAGCGTCGAGCATTAACATGACGCCATAAGGCGTGCAGGGGCGTAATTGTGGAATGCGCTGTACTAATCGGCCAACATTATAAGGATGGAAGCAGTCGACGTCTTTATCAGCCCTGATTGTCTCGAGAATTTCACTAGATTCCAGGTGCGCGGGGAGCGGCAATTGCACCAGAATACCATCTACGGCAGGATCCTGATTGAGCTTCTCAACTTCTTCCAATAACGCCGCTTGGCTAATCGTCTCACTCAGGCGAATTTCGCGCGACTCAAATCCCACTTCCTGGCAAGCTTTAACTTTCTTACCGACATAAACTGAAGAGGCGGGATCTTCACCGACCAAAATTACCGCGAGCCCCGGCGCACGCTCGCCACGAGCGACCCGATCGGACACCCTTTGTTTGATTTTTGCACGCAGTTCAGCGGATATTTTATTACCATCGATGATTTGAGCGGTCATCCGTCAAGTACCTAATAACTAACAGGAATAATGCCGCTATTTTCTCAATTGTAAGCTACTGTGCCAAGTAAAAGTTTTTTTAAAAATTTTCGTTTTCTTTTGTTGACGAGTATCGCGTAAGTCAGTATCATGCGCGCTCCTTGTGGGACAGCCCATGAGGTAGCAAATGTCGGGGCGTAGCGCAGTCTGGTAGCGCGCCTGCTTTGGGTGCAGGATGTCGGGAGTTCGAATCTCTCCGCCCCGACCAATTTTGCTAATTTTCAGCGGCATTTAATGCTAATGCGGGGGATGCTGAGGAACAATGCGCCCGTAGCTCATCTGGATAGAGCATCGGCCTTCTAAGCCGAGGGTAGCAGGTTCGAATCCTGCCGGGCGCGCCATTGCGTTCCTGTAGGATTAAAATTCAGGTAAAAAGCCTATATAATAGGTGGCAAACTTGAAAGTTATGGTGGGCGTAGCTCAGTTGGTAGAGCCCCGGATTGTGATTCCGGTGGTCGTGGGTTCAATCCCCATCGTCCACCCCATATTTAGGTTATTAGTTAAATAACCACAATTGCAAAATGCGAGAGTGGCGGAATTGGTAGACGCGCTAGATTTAGGTTCTAGTGTCTTGCGGCGTGAGAGTTCGAGTCTCTCCTCTCGCACCATTTTGCAATTACAGAGTAGCCCTTTAATGGGTGCTCAAAAAATTCTGGCTTGAGCTAGTTGGTGGTCGCCTGAGCTTTGGTGCTAACCAAACAAAGTAGGACGTCTTTCATATAAGGCTTTTTATTTAAGCTCTCGCAACCTTCCTTATGCTAGACTCAACCCAACCGAATTTTAGCCACGGCAATATTGCTGTAAAGCTTTGAATTAAATAATAGACTTCAGTTGGAGCAGACTAATGCAAGTTTCTGTTGAAACCACAAACGGCCTTGAAAGAAAGCTAACTATTGGCGTACCTGCCAGTAATGTAGATGATGTTGCGCTTACTCGCATGAAAGAGCTAGCGAAAACGCAGCGAATGAACGGCTTTCGCCCGGGTAAAATCCCATTAAACGTAATCAAAAAGCGTTTTGGTGGCCATGTTCGTCAGGAAGTGGTTTCTGAAGTGATGCAGCGTTCTTTTTATGAAGCGGTTGTTCAAGAAAAGCTTCAGCCTGCTGGTGCACCACATATTGAGCCTGTGGTGATGGAAGAAGGCAAAGATCTCGAATTTACGGCAACTTTTGAAATCTACCCAGAAGTTAAGCTAGAAGACTTCAAGAAAATCAGTATCGAAAAAACAGTTTCCGAAGTGAGCGACGACGACCTTTCGAAAATGGTCGATACCCTGCGTGAGCAACAAGCAAACTGGGTTGAAGTGAAACGCAAATCGAAAGACGGTGACCAGGTAAATATTGATTTTGTCGGCACGATTGACGGCGAAGAATTTGCCGGTGGTAAAGCGGATGGCTTTGACCTGGTTCTTGGTTCTAATCAAATGATTCCGGGGTTCGAAGATCAATTAATCGGTACTAAAGCCGGTGATGAAGTCGACATTAAAGTGACTTTCCCTGAAGATTATCAAAATAAAGACGTCGCCGGCAAAGAAGCAGCATTTGCAACGAAAGTAAATGCGGTTAATAAAAAAGAAGCGCTGAAAATGGGCGAATTAGCGGAAAAACTGGGTATTGAAGATGCAAGCGTCGCTACCATGAAAGCGGACATCCGTAAAAATATGGAACGGGAACTCAATCAGGTTCTTAAATCTAAAGTGAAAGAACAAGTGATGGATGCGTTAGTTGATGCGCACGAATTTGATATTCCTAAGTCCATGATTGATCAGGAAATTGATGTATTAAAACGTCAAGCCATGCAGCAGTTTGGCGGCCAAGGCGCTAATTTACCAGACCTGCCTTCAGAACTTTTTGAAGATAAAGCGACTCGCCGAGTAAAATTGGGCCTGATTGTGGGCGAAGTTATCAAGCAGAACAAGTTGTCTGCCGATAAAGACAAAGTCAAAGCCAAATTAGAAGAGTTAGCATCGGTTTATGAAGAACCAGAGCAAGTGATCAACTACTATTTGTCGGACGAAAATCGTCTCAATGAAATTGAGCAACTGGTGCTAGAAGACAGCGTGATTGACTATGTTCAGGAAAATGCATCAGTTACCGAAAAGTCGGCCGAATTTGACGCGATAATGAATCCTAAGGCAGACGCCGTAGAGTCAGAAGAAGCTAAAGACGAAGCGTAATTAAGTAATAAAATATTTTATTATTTACCAACCCGGTATTGAAACTGCTATAGTTAACCCATAAGTTAACTTGGTAGAGAAAAATACCGGGTTTTTTCGTTTTACCCCTTTGAATTATAAGGATAAATGATGTTAACGACAGCTTCGATGCAAGAAGCACAGGCATTGGGCCTGGTACCAATGGTTGTGGAACAAACGGCGAAAGGTGAGCGTTCTTATGATATCTACTCTCGCCTATTAAAAGAGCGGGTTATTTTTATGGTTGGCCAGGTAGAAGACCAAATGGCTAATCTGATTGTTGCGCAAATGCTGTTTCTGGAATCTGAAAATCCGGACAAAGATATTTCACTCTATATTAATTCTCCTGGCGGTTCTGTCACTGCTGGGATGGCTATTTACGACACGATGCAGTTTATTAAGCCTAATGTGTCGACTTTATGTATCGGTCAGGCCTGTAGCATGGGTGCATTTTTATTGGCAGGCGGCGCTGAAGGAAAGCGATTTGCGCTGCCTAACTCGCGAGTGATGATTCACCAACCGCTTGGCGGATTTCAGGGACAGGCGTCCGATATAGAAATCCATGCACAAGAAATCTTGAAAATGCGAGAGACTTTAAATCGAATTTTGGCGCACCATACCGGCAAAAAGCTCAAAGAATTGGAAAAAGACACTGATCGGGACAATTTTATGAGCGCCGAACAAGCAGCCAAGTACGGGATTATCGATAGCGTGATTTCTACCCGTAGTTAGAATCAATTGTTAAAATTTCGATCTAATTCACATAAATACAACTAAATTAGTAGCCTAACTATCGACAAACTGGCGTATAAAGGTCTAAGCTTTAGGTATAAACGTGGCGTAAAAACGCCGGTTTGAGATAGATTGAGAAAGTTAAAGGAAAGCCAATGAGTGACAACAGAAAATCGGGCGGACGTGATGATAGCGGCAAGCTACTCTACTGCTCTTTCTGTGGCAAGAGCCAACACGAGGTCAGAAAGCTGATAGCTGGACCTTCAGTGTTTATCTGTGATGAATGTGTTGAGCTATGTAACGATATTATTCGTGAAGAAATTCAAGAAGTTACCCAAGATAGCGACTCGAATAAGCTACCGACTCCGCGAGAAATTAATGATATTTTAGAGCAATATGTCATTGGTCAGAGCGCGGCAAAACGAGTCCTTTCAGTTGCGGTTTACAACCACTATAAACGACTTCAGAGCGAATCGAATGTTAAAACTGAAGATGTCGAGCTGGGTAAAAGCAACATTTTGCTTGTCGGTCCAACCGGTAGCGGTAAAACATTATTAGCCGAAACCCTGGCCAGACTGCTTGATGTGCCTTTTACCATCGCAGACGCCACAACTTTGACGGAAGCAGGCTATGTCGGGGAAGATGTCGAAAACATCATCCAGAAATTATTGCAGAAATGTGATTATGACGTCGAAAAGGCGCAACACGGCATCGTTTATATTGACGAAATCGACAAAATTTCGCGTAAAGCTGATAATCCATCGATTACTCGAGATGTGTCTGGCGAAGGTGTTCAGCAAGCGTTATTAAAGCTGATTGAAGGTACTGTCGCTTCTGTTCCACCGCAGGGTGGTAGAAAGCACCCGCAGCAAGAGTTTTTGCAAGTTGATACCAGCAGCATTCTTTTTATCTGTGGTGGTGCATTTGCGGGAATGGATAAAATTATTCGAGATCGCTCCGAACGTTCAGGCATCGGGTTTTCCGCAGAAGTCAGAGCAAAAGACGAATCGAAAAATATCGGTGAAGTGTTTAAAGATATTGAACCGGATGATCTGGTCAAATACGGACTGATTCCGGAATTTGTCGGTCGCCTACCGGTAGTTGCGACCCTTGAAGAGCTAGATGAAGATTCATTGGTTGAAATCTTGTCTCAGCCAAAGAATGCGTTAACCAAGCAGTACTCTAAATTATTTGAAATGGAGGGCGTTACCCTCGAATTTCGTGAAGATGCCCTCCGAGCAGTGGCGCAAAAAGCCATGGTTCGGAAAACCGGTGCCCGTGGCTTACGTTCAATATTAGAGAAAGTCTTGTTAGACACCATGTATGATTTACCTTCCATGGAAGGGGTCACTAAAATTGCAATTGATGCGGCGGTTGTTGATGGAGAGTCTGAACCACTATTGATTTATGAAAGCCAGGAAAAAAAGGCCGCTTCAGAAAAATAGAAGAAAGAATAAAAAACTGACCTAATGGTCAGTTTTTTGTTATATGAGCAATTGAATTTCATCGCTCTCACCCCAATATATCCAACAAGCAGTTTAATCGAGCGTGAAGCCCTTTACTAGTCAGAAGAAATTTGAGTTCTCCTGCTGATCGTGAACCGACGATTCAATAGGGGACAAACAGCGCGAAAGCTGGTTCTTCATCAAAGCGTATTTTTGAGAATATTTTATGCCATTAAGTACAGAAAATAAGCAATTACCTGTTTTACCTTTAAGAGACGTGGTCGTTTTTCCGCATATGGTCATTCCTTTGTTTGTTGGCCGGGAAAAGTCGATTAAGGCGTTAGAATACGCGTCAGACCATGAAAATCAGGTGTTATTAGTTGCACAAAAAGACGCCAATAACGATGAGCCTGGCGCTGAAGATGTTTTTAGCCAGGGATGTGTCGCCAATATTCTGCAAATGCTACGGCTGCCCGATGGCAATCTAAAAGTTCTGGTTGAAGGGATTGAGCGTGCAAAAATCAACCAGTTGCATGAAGTGGATGATTTTCTGATTGCAGATTATGAAAATGTTGTTTCGGAAAAAGCCAAGGCAGATGAAGAGAGCGCCTTGATGCGCTCAATTAAAGCGATGTTTGAAAATTACATCAAACTCAATAAAAAGATTCCGGCAGAAGTTTTAAATACCGTGTCAGCGATAGAAGACCCTGAGAAATTATCTGACATTATTGCAGCGCATCTCATTTTAAAAATTGAAGAAAAGCAAAAGGTTCTAGAACTGGAGTCTGTGGCAGAACGTCTCGAGTATTTGATGGGAGTCATGGAGTCGGAAATCGATCTATTACACGTTGAGAAAAAGATCCGCGGTCGCGTTAAGCAGCAAATGGATAAAAGCCAACGTGACTACTATTTAAATGAGCAAATTAAAGCCATTCAAAAAGAACTTGGCGATGAAGACGGCGCTTCTGATATCGAAGAGCTGGCCCAGAAAATTAAAGAAGCGGGCATGACCCAGGAAGCGCGCGAAAAGGCTGAGTCTGAACTCAAAAAACTGAAAATGATGTCGCCCATGTCGGCAGAAGCAACGGTGGTTCGCGGATATATCGACTGGATGCTGAGCATTCCGTGGAAAAAGCGCAGCAAGTTGTACGGCGATATTGAGAAAGCGCAGCAAATTTTAGAAGCTGATCATTACGGTCTGGATGAAGTTAAAGAGCGCATTCTGGAGTTTTTAGCGGTCCAAACCCGAGTTAAAAAACTTAAAGGTTCAGTGCTTTGTTTAGTTGGGCCGCCTGGTGTCGGTAAGACCTCACTAGGGGAATCGATTGCGAAAGCGACCGGCCGCGAGTTTATTCGAATGTCGCTCGGAGGCGTCAGAGATGAAGCGGAAATTAGAGGACATCGTCGTACTTATATCGGCTCGATGCCGGGCAAGATTTTGCAGAAGTTGAGCAAAACCAAAGTTAAAAACCCGCTATTTTTACTCGATGAGATCGATAAAATGGCGATGGATATGCGAGGTGACCCAGCCAGCGCTTTATTGGAAGTACTCGACCCGGAGCAAAACTCAAGTTTTAACGACCACTACCTAGAAGTTGACTACGACCTCTCTGAGGTCATGTTTGTGTGTACCGCCAATTCAATGAACATCCCGGGGCCATTACTGGACCGAATGGAAGTTATCACCTTGTCGGGTTATACCGAAGATGAAAAGCTCAATATCGCGACCCGTTATTTGTTGCCGAAACAAAAGAAAGTCAACGGATTGGCTGAAGATGATATACAAATTTCAGAATCGTCTATTACCAGCGCCATTCGTTATTTCACCCGTGAAGCGGGCGTTCGAAATCTGGAACGAGAAATCTCCAAGATCTGCCGTAAAGTAGTAAAACAATTGATGATCAATAAGTCGAAGAAACAGATTCGAGTCACGACCAAAAATCTCAATAAGTATCTTGGGGTTGAAAAATATGATTTTGGAAAAGCCGGCGAAGTCGATCAAGTTGGACAAGTCACTGGTCTCGCCTGGACCCAGGTAGGTGGCGATTTACTCACTATCGAAGCCGCAGTTACCAGTGGTAACGGTAAAGCCATTTCTACCGGTCAGTTAGGCGATGTGATGCAAGAGTCAGTTAAAGCGGCTATGACGGTCGTGAGAAGCCGAGCGGATTCTTTGGGGATTGCAGAAGATTTCTACCAAACCAAGGATATTCACGTGCACGTTCCTGAAGGAGCGACGCCTAAAGACGGCCCGAGTGCAGGTGGTGCAATTTGCACCGCTCTGGTATCGGCGCTCACCGGTATTGCGGTTAAACGAGAAGTGGCTATGACAGGTGAAATCACCTTGCGTGGCGAAGTATTGCCTATCGGCGGATTAAAGGAAAAATTATTAGCGGCACATCGAGGCGGAATCAAGCAAGTGTTGATTCCTGAGAAGAATGTCCGTGATCTGGAAGAGATCCCAAAGAATGTTATCGGTGATCTGGAAATTACGCCGGTTCGGTGGATTGATGAAGTGCTAGAAAAAGCCTTGGTGAGCGTGCCAGCGCCGGTCACTTCTAGTCAAAAAAGTGCTCCAAAAGAGAAGAAATCTCTCGACGAGAACAAAAATCAAAAAGAAGAAGTGAAGCCTCATTGAGGGGCTTTTCATTTTTCATGATTTTGAATGCTCATTTGAATAAGAATCAAAAATGATGGGATACCCTCCAAAATGATGCTATTTTGACCAAAGCCGCGGTTTTTCTGGGGTTTCGGGCATTTGTTGCTTGACAGGCAATTTGCTGGGTTGGTATAAAGTTATCCGCGAGGGGCATACAATTGAATTAACTCGAACTCTATGCTCTCTAACTTAACAAGATAAGAATTAAAGGGGAATTAAGTGAATAAATCTGAACTTGTAGATGCAATTGCATCAGGCGCTGATATTTCTAAAGCTTCTGCCGGTCGTGCGTTGGACGCAATGATCGACTCTATTACCGAGACGCTTCGCAAAGGAGACCAAGTTGCTTTGGTCGGTTTTGGTACTTTTTCTGTGAAAGACCGTGCTGCTCGCACTGGTCGTAATCCACAAACGGGTAAAACTATTGAAATTCCAGCTGCAAGAGTACCAGGATTTAAGGCTGGTAAAGGTCTTAAAGACGCGGTAAACTAGCGCTCCATTTTTGATGGGCGCTTAGCTCAGTTGGGAGAGCATCGCCCTTACAAGGCGAGGGTCAGTGGTTCGAGCCCACTAGCGCCCACCATCTTAAGAATCATTGGCTGTTAGATTTCTTAAGAGATGAGTATCAGGAGCGGTAGTTCAGCTGGTTAGAATACCGGCCTGTCACGCCGGGGGTCGCGGGTTCGAGTCCCGTCCGCTCCGCCAGAATAAGCGCGCCGTAATTGGCGCGTTTTTTTATTCGAAAGATTTAAATTCGAAAATTCAAACAATAAGTAGATTGATTAAATAGATTAAATGAGCGATTCGCCATGTTAGAAAGTATCAGAGAAGGGGTTAAAAAACCCTGGGTAAAAATTGTCATTTTTGCCATTGTAATTTCATTTGTATTTGCGGGCTATTTTACATCGTCTTTCTTTTTAGGTGATCCAAATGCCGTTGCAATTGTAAACGGCGACAGCATCACACGTAACGAGTTTCAGCGCGCTTATTTGAATATGAAGTCGCAGCAGGAAGACTACTATAAAGCCAACGTGAAGTCTGAAGAAGATGAACGAAATTTTCAGGAAAACGTACTGCAAAATTTGATTACTTACAAAGTAAGGGATCAGGCAACGCAAGAACTAGGGTTACGACTTTCAACCTCCGCACTCAGAGATAAAATTCAGTCCGATCCAAACTACCAAATGGATGGCAAATATTCCGCCGCTCTGGTTGACCAAATTCTAGTGAGAAACGGGATTAGCCGCGAAAGCTTCAAACAAAATTACGCCAATATTGAAACCACTCGTCAATTGCTAAATGGTGTGTTAGAAACCGATTTCTCTCTCCCGGCTGAAGTCAAGGCCGATTACGAGCTGTTTGCCCAAAAGCGAACCGGTCGAGCACTCCAGGTTAACTACGCACAATTTAAGCAAAACCTTGAAGTTACCGAGGATGAGTTACAGGCCTATTATGAAGAGAATCAGGAAGCGTTTCGCGTTGAGGAAAAAGTTTCCGTTGAATATATCGAATTGTCTGTCGACAGCTTGCGGGAATCACAAGAAATAACCGAAGAAGCGCTACAGAATTATTACCAGGAAAACATCGATCGCTACAAAGCCGATGATCAACGACAAATTGCACATATTCTCATTTTGTCGGATGACGATGACGATGCGGCTTTAGCTAAAGCAAATGCGCTTAAAGCTCGCATTGAAGCAGGCGAAGATTTTGCGACTTTGGCAAAAACAGAATCCGACGATGAGCCGACACGCGAAACGGGTGGTGACCTTGGAATTTTGTTACCCGGCTCTTTTGAAGAATCATTTGAAACCGCGGCAAACTCACTTGAAAATATTGGTGATGTTTCTGAACCAGTTAAATCTGAATTTGGTTATCACTTAATCAAGTTGACGGCTTTTGTGGAAGGTTCAGTTCAAACGCTTGAGCAGGTTAAAGACGAACTCCTGGCTGAACTCCAAAAAGCAAAAGCAGAAGAAGTCTTTTTTGCAAAATCGACAGAACTGGAAAAGTGGGCTTTCGAAGTCGCTGATTCATTGGAAGAAGCTGCCAACCAAACAGGTCTTGAGATTAAGACGAGTCCTTTATTTGGACAGTCCAGCCGTGAAGGAATTTTTGCTAATCAAGAAATTAAAAACGCTGCGTTTAGTTCTGATGTAAAAGAAGCGCAGTTAAATTCAACTCCGATTCAAGTGGGTGATAACCATATTGTTGTTCTGCGCATTAAAGAACACGTCCCGAGCAGTGTTCAACCGCTTGAAGCTGTTCGTGCCCGCGTTGAAAACAGCGTAAAACAAAGTCAATCTAAAGCCGCAGCAGCAAAGCTCGCTGACTCGCTTCTTGCTAAATTAGAAGCAAAAGAAGACGTCGGACGGTTGCTGACAGAACATAATTTGAAATGGATTGACCTTGATAAAGTAGAAAGAAATAATGCAAGTTTATCGTATATGAGCAATATGCAATTTTTCAAGATGGCGGAACCAGCGGAAGGCCAGGTTACGCTAGAAAAAGTCGAAGACTTTCAGGGCTATACCATTTTGATGCTGAACTCGGTCGAGAATGGTAACTGGGCGGATGCTGATGAAGCGAACAAAAAACAACGAGAGTTGTATATCGCAAGCTATTTCGCTAACGCTGGTTTTAGTGCTTTTATTGAGCATCGTCGCAAGACTTCAGATGTAACACGCAATTTGAATAACTTGCCTTAAGGTGCGTCGAGCAACATCAAAAAAAGCGACTTAGGTCGCTTTTTTTTATACCTTATTTATCTTACGATTATTCTACTTTAAAGCAGGCAATTAAATGGCCTTCTTCTTTTTCTGCTAGTTCGGGATGTTCAGCTTTACAGTGATCTTCACAATAAGGACAACGCGAAGAGAAACAGCAACCTTGATTAGTGAGCGCGCGTTTTTTGATCAGGCTGGGACGGATAAAGTCAGGAAAACGTTGTCGATACATCGGCGTACTGGCAAAAAGGCTTTGGGTATAAGGATGTTTCGGTTTATCAAAAATTTGCGCAATATTGCCATACTCGACAACTTCCCCACGAAACATCACCATGACTTGATCGGCAATGTGTTCGACCACGTTTAAATCGTGCGAAATAAACAGGTAAGAAATACCCATTTCTTCTTGCAGTTCCTGCAGCAAATTTAAAATTTGTGCCTGAATAGAGACGTCAAGTGCACTTAAGGGTTCATCGGCAATGATGATTTGAGGGTCCAGGATAATCGCGCGCGCAATCGCAATTCTTTGTCTCTGCCCCCCTGAAAACATATGCGGGTACCTGTGTCGATGCTCGGGCAAGAGACCGACGCGGGTTAACGTCTGGTCAATTTTCTGATCTCGTAGTTTAGCTGACAACTGCGTATTAATTCGCAAAACTTCGTCGAGCATTGTGCCAATTCGCGTTTGTGGATTGAGTGATTCGTAAGGGTTCTGAAAAATCATGCGAATGTTTCTAAATCGAAGCTTACGGTGTTTTTTGTTGTTAAAGCTCAGTCTTTCCCCATTAAAAAATACTTCGCCGGTTGTCGGCTTTTCGATGCCGATGATCTGGCGGGCTAGCGTCGATTTTCCGGAGCCCGATTCACCAACAATGGCGAGTGTTTTTCCTTTCTCGAGTTCGAAGCTGACATCTTTAATCGCTTCAAGGGTATTTGGCTGGCCGAGTTGAAAACCCTTTAACCGGTATTGGCGCGAGATATTTCTAGCAATCAGAAAGCTCATTGTTTGTCCTCGACACTATCAACCGGTTGGTCTGCAATTTCTTCCGCTAAATGGCATCGGACTTTGCCATAATTTTCTATTGAGCGAAGTATTGGTTTGTTAACGCATTGCCGCTCAGCTTTCGGGCAGCGAGGCCCGAGTCGGCATCCAACGGGCAACTGGTCAATGGAAGGAATATGGCCTTCAAGCGCAAAAAGTCGGCTGCCCTTGATATGGCGATCACCTAACTGTGGAATACTATCGAGTAATGCTTTGGTATAAGGGTGGCGCGGCGAATTTAGTATGTTTTCTGTGGCAGCGTGTTCCATTAACTGACCTGAGTAGATCACACCTATGCGGTCGGTGTTTTCTGACAATAGCGCAAAATCGTGAGTAATTAGCATTAAACCGACATCCTCTGAGTGGCTTAAACTCACCAACAACTCGATGATTTGTGATTGAATAGTGACATCCAACGCTGTAGTCGGCTCGTCCGCGATTAACAGACGTGGTTTGCAGGCTAGCGCCATGGCTATCGCAATACGTTGATTCATGCCTCCCGATAGCTGGTGAGGGTACATCCTTAAAATGACCTCGGGGCGATTAATGCCCACGGCGTCGAGTAATTCAAGTGCACGCGTTTTACGCATACTCCGGCTACCGCCAGAATGAATCGACAAGGTTTCATCGAGTTGACTGGAAATAGAAAAGCATGGGTTAAGGCTCGCCTGAGGCTCTTGAAAAATGATGGCTGCCTTACTGGCGACGTAAACGGCCCGTTCGTTGGCCGACATTTTCATCAGATCTTCACCATCGAGATTAATATAATCCGCTCGCATAGTCATTTTGGGCGATAGCAGGCCCATGATCGCTAACGCCAACATGCTTTTGCCTGATCCAGACTCGCCGACAACGCCCAGAATTTCTCCAATATCCATTTTTAGCGACAGACGTTCGATTATCGGTAATTCGCCTTGCGGACTTTGGTAGCTGACGGAGAGATTTTCGATTCTCAGCAAATGCATGTTTATTCGTCCAGATCCATGGCGTCTCGCAATCCGTCGCCAACCAGATTGATTGAAAGAAGCGTAAAAAATATGGCTAATCCCGGGAGCGCAACGGTCCAGGGCGCTATCGTGATATAGGCGTGAGACTCAGACAAAATAGTCCCCCATTCAGGGTAGGGGGCTTGCGCGCCCAGGCCAAGAAAACCAAGTGCGGCAATTTCTAATATGGCGGTTGAAAAGGCCAATGTTAATTGGACAACTAACGCGGGTAAAATATTCGGCAAAATAGAGCGGGTAAACAGTCGGGTCTTGTTGGCGCCGTCTAAGATCATTGCAGTGACGTATTCTTTGCTTAACTCTGCTTTGATGGCATTTCGCGTAACTAACACAAAATGTGGGATTAACACGATAGCAACGGCGTAAATCGCATTGGGCAGGCCTGGCCCAATGAGTGCCACGATCACAATGGCTAACAACAATGACGGCAAAGCCAAGATTAAGTCCATTAAACGCATAATCAGCTGATCGACAAGTAAACCTGATAATGCGGTAATACAACCGAGTAACATACCGATACTCGACGCCAGTACCACAACGATTAACGCCAATTTAAGTGATAATCTGGCGCCATGGACCAATCGAGAAAAAAGATCTCGGCCAAGATCGTCTGTTCCCAGTAAATACTGGCTCATACCATTGTCGTACCAGGCCGGTGGTACTTTGAGATCGCTAAATTGCGTAGCTGGGTCGTACGGCGCTATCCAGGGGGCGAAGATTGCTACCAGTACAATCAAAACCAGTAATAGCAGAGCTGCGGAAGCCATTTTGTTTTGGCCAAAATTTCTTCGCCATCGATTGATAGTGCTTGGTATTTGCGACTGTTGATAAAATTGAGGTTGATTGCTCATTTTCGCCGCCTCAATTTTGGGTTTATAAAATGAATCGCGATTTCAACCATAATATTCATCATAATGACGATCATGGCTATTGCCAATAAACCGCCGTGAAGGGTGACTAAGTCACGTCGGTAGACCGCTTCTAACAACCATTTGCCGACCCCAGGCCAGGCGAAAATAGTTTCCGTGATTAAGGTACCTGTAATCAAAACGCTAATCTGTAAACTGATAACGGTCACAATGGGGATTAGCGCATTGCGTAACGCGTGGAGCCAGATAATCCGGCTATAAGAAAGTCCTTTAGCTTTAGCCGTACGAATGTAGTCACTGGCTAGTGCTTCTATCATGGCTGAACGAGTCACTCGAGTAAAAATAGCCAACGGAATAGTACCCAGGACGATGGTGGGTAAAATCAAATGTTCTAAAGCGTTGTAAAAAGCTTCAATCGCGTAAGGTTGATCGGAAAGCAGGGTATCAATTAGCATAAAACCAGTAACTGGCAAAATATCATACTCAAAGCCGATTCGACTCGCGACCGGTGCGATTCCGAGCGTTAAACTGAATAAAAGGACCAACAGCATGCCCCACCAGAATATTGGCATCGAATAACCAATAAGGGTTGATGAAACGACTAACTTATCTTGCCATTTGTTTTTGTTTTCCGCAGCAATAATCCCAAGCGGCAGTCCCAGGCACAGGGAAAATAATAATGCCATCACAGACAGTTCAATGGTCGCTGGAATATGAATCAAAAACTCGTCGAGTACGTTTTGACCATTGATTCGGGATTGACCCCATTCGCCGCTGAGAATGCTATTTAAATAATGCCAATAGTGATTCACCAGGTTGCCGAAGTCATTGGTCGTTTGGCCGGCAATAATGACCATGTCTTGTGGGAAGAACAAGGTTAGGCTAAACGTGAAAATGGTTAGTGTTACCAAACTCAGTAACAGGACGAGCAGTTGTCGAAGCAATACCCTAGCCATTGGATTGGGCTCCCCGTTTAGTATCTAGCTTTTTGGGGGACGGTTGCCTGGATTCTGGCTTTTTAGGTTTTTTCTTATCTACTGGGCGGATCTTTGGGCGTAAACTGACGCCTTTAAAATAAACACCCCCTGAAGGATAAATGGTAAAGTTTTGAACTCGAGGATTAACGATGACGTGTTGAGTGGAGTGGGCAATAGGGACCCACGGTGACTCGACTTTAAAAAGTTGTTGTGCTTTTTTATAGAGTTTTTGGCGGCTCAGTACGTCGCCGGTCGAACGCGCCTGATGAATCAGATGACTAAACTGCGGGTTGCACCAAAAAGCAGAATTTGTGCCTGAAAGCGTCGCTGAACAGCTTAGCAACGGGGTGAAGAAATTATCCGGGTCACCATTATCACTAATCCAACCCATTAACGCCGCGTGGTGGTCTCCGCGTCGCGTTTTAGCGAGAAACGTGCCAAATTCAAAGGTGGAAATGTTCACATTGATGCCCACCTGACGAAGATCTTGCTGAATCAATTCGGCCATTTTCTTAGCGTTAGGGTTGTAAGCTCGTTGCGCAGACATGGTCCAGATATTCAAATCAAAACCGTCACTATAACCGGCCTCTTTGAGCAACCGCCGCGCTCGCTCGGGGTTATAGTCATAGTCCGACACGGATTTATCGTATGACCACATGCTGGGTGGGATAGGGTTTTTGGCAACCCTTGCTGTATCTTGATAAACCGCTTGTATGATAGACGATTTATTAATGGCATGATTTAAAGCAATACGTACCTTTCGATTGTTAAAGGGGGCTTTTTGCGTATTCATGGATAAAAACGCAATGTTTAATCCTGGGGCCTCGATAACGTCTAAATTTTTCTGTGTGGCGGCAACTTCGATATGGACTGGCAGCGGATTTGCCATAACATCGCATTCGCCAGCTAAAGTTCGTGCAAACCGAAGTGAAGGATCTGGCGTAATGGCATAGACCAGATTTTCAAGGGGTTGTTTGCCTTGCCAGTAGTCTGGATGGGCTTTAAATCGAATAAACGCATCCGGTTGATACCGAACCAGTTGAAACGGTCCGGTTCCGATGGGCTGAGTATCGATCAATTCCGGTGTGCCTGCGCGCATCAGTTGATCGGCATATTCCGCCGAAAGTATCGACGTAAAATCCATTGCCATGGTCGCCAGGAAAGGGCTGTCAGCTTGCTTCAAGGTAATTTTCAACTGATGATCATCAACTTTAGTGATCGCGCTTATCAGATTGCCGAGCTCCATCGAATCAAAATAACCAAAACGTAAACTAGACACTCGGTGGAACGGATGGCTTTTTGCCCACTGGCGTTCAAGGCTGAAAATCACATCGTCAGCATTAAATGGTCGGGTGGGGGTAAACGAATCATTGGCATGAAACTGAACATTTTTTCGCAAAAAGAAGCGATATTCGGTGCCATCTTTGGACACTTCCCAATGGGTCGCCAGAGAAGGCTGCAAAAAAGTGGTGCCGGGTTTAAACGCGACCAGTCGGTTGTATAAAGGCCGTGATGATGCGTCAAAGGTAGTGCCAGAAGTGGATAATTGCGGATTGAATGTTTCCGGGCTGCCTTCTGAGCAATACACCAGGACATGATCTTTGACGCTTGCCCCATCACCATAATGGCAGGCCGCGAGCATGAGAGATACTATCAATCCGCAGAGTAGTCGGTGACCAGATTTTCGATTGAATTGTGCCACGTCGTTTTATTTTTGCTCGAGTAATTGGTATTTCTTGAGATATCCGCGTAGCTGATGATATGTCAACCCCAACAATTCTGCACACTTTTTCTGATTAAATTGAGCGTGTTCCAATGCTTGCTGAATAATGGAAACTTCTCGATCTGCCATCGATTGCTTAAGATCGAGCGGAAATTGAATGTCGCTAGCAAAATGTATTTCGGCCACATTATCAGCTCGCTGTTCTGGTTGTTGCTGAGCTGAATTGTCGGGATCTTGCTCGTTTACTTGTGTAATTGGCGCCGTCAAATTTTGTTCGCCTGCGAGTTGGTAAGGCGAATCAAATGGATCAAACTGAATTTTATCAATCATCTGGTCAGCTGGGGTTTTGTAGATATTACGCTCAATCACATTTTTTAATTCGCGGACATTACCGGGCCAGGGATATTGCAGCAATGCTTCTTCCGCAGCGTGAGTAAAGCCGGCAAAATAATCGCGATCGAGTTCCCGCGTCATGGCTAGACCGAAGTGTCGAGCTAGCACCAAAATATCGGAAACCCTGGCTCTCAGGGGCGGGATAGTAATAACGTCGAAAGCCAATCGGTCTAAAAGATCGGCGCGAAATTTCCCCTGTTTGGCAAGGTAAGGCAAATTTTCATTGGTTGCGGCAACGAGTCTCACATCGACTTTTATGGTTTTATTGCCGCCAACTCGCTCCATTTCACCGTACTCAATCACACGCAAAAGCTTTTCCTGGACCGATAACGAGCTATTGCCTAACTCATCCAGGAATAAGGTGCCCTTATCGGCGAGTTCAAAGCGGCCCAGGTGGCGTTTATTAGCGCCGGTAAAAGCGCCAGACTCATGACCAAATAGTTCGGTTTCTAGGAGGTTTTCATTAATCGCTGCGCAATTCAGTTTAACAAATGGTTGGTCCCAGCGAGTCGAAAGATAATGCAAGCGTGCCGCGATTAGCTCTTTACCAGTGCCGCGTTCGCCGACCACCAAAACGGGTTTGTCAATGGGGGCGAGCTGCGACACCTGTTCAATAACTTCCAGAAAACAGGTCGCTTCGCCAATTAAATTATCGCTATTTCTATTCATCATGATTTATTTATAAAGAGCTTATTTATAAAGAACTTATCATTCGAGTGGATGACGATGTCAAAAAAGCGCAACTCCAGCAACAAGGCTTTAGTTAATTTGACTAAGTTTTTGGCTATTTTCACATAAAGATTCGCTGGACGCTATCGAATTATGCAAAAAAATTAATATAATACAATAGGTTAAATATCCTGAAAAAGTTGGCACGATAGCTGTATTGTATATATCAAATAGTGTTGTATTAGCCAAATTAGCCAATTTGAGGTTTCAGGAATGTCAGTCAAGAGTAACATTAATTCTTTAACACCGCGCGGCAGCAAGCTGCTGGTAGAAATGGTGATAGGAATTATCGGATTATTAGGGATAATGCTCGCACAAGCGGTTGAGCCAGAACTGGGTGCGACTTTCGACAATTTGCAGCACAAACGAGGCGTTGTGAGTGCGGAAGTTTCTGACGCTACGCAAAAAATTGATTGGATTGATATTTTATTTTAGAGATTGCATTTTTACGCGAACCAGATTTGCGTTTCAATAGCAAAAAAACAGTTTGAATTCAGTTAGGAGGTTACCCAGATGGGGATTTTTTCAAGGTTTGCCGATATCGTTAATGCGAATATCAATGCGCTTTTAGATAAAGCAGAAGATCCAGAAAAGCTCATTCGAATGATCGTTCAGGAGATGGAAGATACGTTAGTCGAAGTGAGGACATCATCTGCGCGCACGATTGCAGAGAAAAAAGATTTAACCCGGCGGGTCGATACGTTAAAGGCTGAAGCCGAAGAATGGGAGCGAAAGGCTGAATTGGCGATCGCGAAAAATCGCGAAGATCTCGCTAAAGCTGCGTTACTTGAGCGAAACAAAGCGCAAGAAGTCGCAGACGAAATGAGTCATGAATTAGCTAAACTCGACGAAGTATTGTCACGCTTGTCCGCGGAAGTCAGCCAGCTTCAGGAAAAATTGAATGATGCAAGAGCGCGTCAAAAAGCATTAATCATGCGTCATAAAACGACGTCATCGCGACTCAAGGTGAAACAGAGTCTTTACGATAATTCGGCGGAAGATGCGGTGACTCGATTTGAAAGGTTTGAGCGCAAACTGGATGAACTCGAGTCAGAAGTTGAATCTTACGATATTGGCCGCAACAAAAATCTGGCCGATGAAATTAACGATCTGGAAAAGGAAGATGAGATCGACGCCCAATTAGCAGAACTAAAGGCGCGAGTGAGTGGTAAAGGTGAAGCCAAACAGGAGAGCAAATAATGGGCGACGAATTAGTCTTTGTACCGGCAATTCTTTTTATGATATTTGTCGCACCGATATGGGTAATCATGCACTATCGGTCTAAAAACCAGAAGGAAACCGGCATTTCACAAGCAGAACATGCTCGTTTACAGGAGTTAATGAAAATTGCTGACTCGATGATGGAGCGTATTGAAACGCTTGAATCTATCCTTGACCAGGAAACGCCGGAATGGAGAAGCAAGCATGGACGATAATCGCTACGACCACGGCAACAAAAGAAAGCTGTACAAAAATCCTGACAAAGCCAAGATATGCGGTGTTTGTGCGGGACTCGCAGAATATTTTGGGTTTGAAGTCTGGGTCGTTAGAATTATAGCGATTTCATTATTATTGTTCATAAATGGTGGCGTCGTGGTCGCCTATATTGTGATGTGTCTGGTACTGGATCCAAAGCCGGGCACGGAAAGTAACAAAGGCTGTTTCGGCCGCGAAAGAAAACGTCATACTCATAAACCCGCCGATCCTGAATCGCAACCATACCGGACATCGGTAAAGGACGTCTGGAAAGCTGGTACCAGTCCTAAAGATTTATTTGAGCAGGTGGAATCGAAATTTGCACAGGTGGAATCCAAGCTGCAAGGTCTGGAATCCTTTGTCACCTCACACCAATTCGAACTCGAGAAAGAATTTAAACGCATGGCGGACTAGCAGATACCCGCTAGTCCGAAATATTCATAGATTTTCACAAAATTCAATCTGTATAAGTTTGTTTGAAGTAAATATTTACGCTAAAAACATCCGTTTTTAAGCCCAATTATCTCAATTTTCTCAAAAATCGTGAGTTGAGTCAGTAGAAGAACAACAAAGTAACCGTTTGATTTTCTTGTAACGCGTTGAAAATAAAAGAGTAATAAGAAAGCGTTAATTAAGCCAAGTGACTTATTATTAATAGCTATCAAAATCCCACTGTTTTTTCAAGGGGCGGTCACTCAATTGTGATTATTACCCAACAGATTGATCCTATCTTTGTATCCCGAGTAACATCCAGAGTCGGCAGATTAGGCCTTTAGGCTTACCTACAATCGTGTACTTTTTTAAATTCACTTCGGTCAGACCGAGTAAATCTGGAAAAGTTCAGTTAATAAAAATACTTCCAAAAAACCACGGGGAGAAGAAAATTGAGTATAAACAAGCATCGTAATCCAATTGCGCGAGCAGTTAAGATTGCATTATTCGCAACTGCGTCTGTTTCTGCTTTATCTACACCATCTGTTTTTGCTGCTGAAGCGGCAGATGAAGAGGAAGCATCAGAAAAAGCGACTAAGATCGTAATCACCGGTTCTCGTATTCCGCGCAGAGAATTGTCTCAACCTTCACCAATCGTTTCGATCGGTCAAGAAGAAATCCAAAATTTCGGTACACCTGACTTAGGTGAAATGCTGTCAGAATTATCGGCTGTTGCAGCAACGGATACATTGCAAGGTAACTCGGGAAGCAACCAGGAAGCCGGTGTTAGCTCGGCTAACTTACGTAATCTCGGCGCTAACCGCTCTTTGACTCTGGTTAATGGTAAACGCCATGTAGCGGGTTCTCCTGGTTCAGCTCAGGTTGACTTAACCACTATTCCTACTAGCCTGGTAGAGCGTGTTGAAATCACAACTGGTGGTGCTTCGGCGGTTTATGGTTCTGACGCGGTAACTGGTGTTGTTAACGTTATTTTGCGGGAAGACTATGAAGGTTTTGAAGTCAATATGTCTGGCTCAAAATCAATGGAAAGTATCGGCGCTGAAAATGGCAACATCAATATCTTAGCTGGTACAGATTTTGACGACGGTAAAGGTAATATTACTTTTTACGCACAGCGTGAATATATTGCTGAAGTTATGTCAAATGACCTTCAGCACTTAAACAATTTTGGAACAATTGCTAACCCACTAAATACTGGCGAAAATGACGGTATCCCAGATCGCTTAGTGGTACCTTTTGTCGGTTCAGAAATGATCAACCGTTGGGGTGTACTCAACCCATTCGGTCCTGATTCGGCGCGTTATACATTCGACAGTAATGGTGTTCCATTTTTGCAACAAACGCGTAACGAAACTAACAGCTTCGCGTTCGGTGACTTCCCAGGTGGCTGTCCAACGTGTTTCTTTACCGAAGACTACGAAAATATTTTGCCCGAACGTCAAAAAATGAATGTCATGTCTACACTCAATTATGCATTCAATGACAATGTTAATTTCTACGGTGAATTCAAGTTTGTTCGTTCTGATATTAAGCAGCAATTCCAACCTTCGTTCTCCTTCGGCGGAATAACAATCAATGTTGCTGATAACCCATACCTGGATGCAGGCTTAAGAACAACGTTACTTAACGCTGGTCAAACGACAGTTTCAATGGCGAAATTCTTTGATGAGCTAGGTAACCGTTCAGCCGATAACCGTCGTGATCTTTTCCGCGTTGTCGCTGGGTTTGATGGTTTCTTCGAACTAGGTGGTACCGAGTTTGATTATGATGTTTATTATGCGAATGGTCGTACCAACAACCGTCGTAATACATTAAATGACTTAATCCCGGATAACTTTACTGCAGCTGTTGATGCTGTAATCGATCCAGCGACTGGTGAAGTTGCTTGTCGTAGCCAGGTTCCTAGCGCGCAAGGTGCGGGTTATGTTGACCCTGCTGCGATTAACGGCAGCCAGTGTGTGCCTTACAACCCATTCGGTTTCCGTGCGGCATCTGCTGCGGCGATGGACTATGTATCTGCTGACGTGACTCGGCAAGACGAAATTGGACAAGAGTACTACGGTGGTACCGTTGCTTTCGATACCGCAGAGTTTGCAGAACTACCAGGCGGACCAATTGGTGTGGCATTGGGTTACGAATTTCGTGAAGAGTTCTCTGAAAGTATCACTGATGAGTTAACTAAATCAGGTATTCTTTCAAATGCAGCGACTCCAGATTCATTCGGTGAGTACGACGTTAGCGAGCAATTTGTAGAATTACAATTCCCGCTGCTAGCTGGTCTTCCTGGCGCTGAAGAATTAACGATTGATATGGCCTATCGTCAAGCAGATTACTCTCACTCTGGTGAAGCAGATGCTTGGAAAGTTGGCTTCATGTGGGCCCCGTTTGAAGACATCCGTTTACGCGGTACTGTCGGCGAGTCAGTTCGTGCGCCAAACATTAGTGAAGCATTCAGCCCTCAATCACCTGGATTTGGTCGCGTGAGCGATCCATGTGACGCAGACAATCTGGGAGACGATCCAGATCGTGCAGCAAACTGTGCGGCATTAGGTATTCCTGCTGATTTCCAAGCTAACGATAACGTCAGTGTTAACACGCTTAGCGGTGGTAACCCTAATCTACAAGAGGAAACTTCAGAGTCTGATACGATTGGTATCGTGTGGACACCAAGTTTCGTTGAAGATTTATCGGTTAGTATTGACGCATACAAGATTGATATCGCAGATGCAATCACGTTGGTAACTACTCAAACTGTAGCTGACAACTGTGTTGCTTCTTCAACTGGTCTAGATGCGGCCTTCTGTTCTCAAATCGATCGTGACCCGGTTACATTTGACATCACTTTAGTCCGTTCAGGTTTCATCAATGCTTCTGCTCAAAAGGCTGAAGGTATTGAAATGGAAGTCGACTATAAGACTGACCTGGAATTTATTTCTGCTCCTGGTGAGTTAGCGCTGAATTTATTTGTCGCTAAATTAGAGCTTCTCGAAATATTTGAGTTTCAAAACATTCCAGAAGAGAAAAACGTTGAGCAGGGTGAGTTAGGTGATCCTGAGTATCAAGCTCGATTGCAAATGGCTTACCGTTTGGATGACTTAAACGTTAACTGGACTTCTCGATTTGTTGATCGTTCAGCACGTTTCGACGTTACTCCGGGCAAAGATATTCCTGAAGATACTTCACCTGCGTTCCTTGGTGGTATCACAACTCACGATATTTCAGCCTCTTATGATTTCAGCGAAGACCTAACGGTATACGCTGGTATTCGTAACATTGGAAATAAATTGCAACACGGTATTACTGTGAATCCAATTTATGACCAATTCGGTCGTCGCTTCTTTGCGGGTGCAACAATTAGATTCTAATCTAAAAATAAACTCAGAAAGAGAAGGGCGTTGGAGATTCCAACGCCCTGTTACTCGCAAAAATATGTTGGGAGATAAATATGAAAATTAAATCGATTGTAACGGC
>Ga0209475_10000559_pt1 | contig 70799 bp, 60 predicted proteins | sample tdDd471_FD_187128 | JGI IMG/M metagenome (GOLD analysis project Ga0209475, IMG submission 187128) | Marine sediment microbial communities from the Atlantic coast under amendment with organic carbon and nitrate - tdDd47.1 (SPAdes)... | ecosystem: Environmental > Aquatic > Marine > Coastal >... | reverse complement strand
AACCGGATGAGGGAAATCTTCACGTCCGGATCTGTGGGGGGAGCGCCAGGTAACTGGTGCTTCTACCCGGAAGAATCAATCGAGGCAATTGCTCCTTTTCTCACCACCGTCGGCGTTGATACTACTTTCCTATCATGCATTATGGATGGTCAGGTGTCTTGCGGCTTGACAGACTTGGCGGAGTCTGAGCCTCTTCTGTGCCCATCAAAAAGTATAACTGGGGCGGTACTGGGCGCTCATTTTTAACATATTGATATTAAATGCAAATATTGCAATAACTCGGGTTCGACTATCGAGTTCACCAAATGAATAACTTCATTAAAATCATCATTTCTTCTAATAGCAGCAAACAAGATTCTAGTTCTCAATAAAGATATTCTCCATAAGCGTTTTTGTTTCTTAGCCGAATATTTCTCACGTGACTAGTGATCCAAGTTCTGATGAGTAAATGATGCTATCTTGACCGAAGATGAAATGTGATGGGCTTGCCTATGGATGAATGAGTGTTTACTTTCGTTGCCGGAACAAGAAACAGAATCCTTGATGCGTTAGGGGGTTCATAAAAAAATATATAATCGAAATTACAAAGGATTTAGGTATGTGGAAATTCACTCGAGTGTTGTTAGCAGCATTGATTACTTTTAGCCTATGGGGTTGTGCAGACAGTAAACCGAAAGAAGAATTAAAAGTTGAAAGGTCGGGGATGATCAAGAGGACAGCAACTGTTGAAGAGGTGGATATGGTGACACGAATGGTCACCCTGAAAAATCCTGATGGAAGCTCGTTTGAGTTCTTTGCTAGCAAAGAGGTGATTAATTTACCCCAGGTCATGGTCGGCGACCAGGTTGTCGTGGTTTATACCGAGGCACTAGCGGTGCGGATGGCTAAACCCGATGAGGTTCGTGACGAAACCATGGAGGGAGTTGCCAGAGCACTACCTGGTGAAAAACCGGGAGCACTCAAGGTAATTGAGACAACTGTTACAGCCGAAATTGAGGATATTGATAAGACGAATGAGAAGGTGACTCTCAAATTTCCTGATGGCAAGACGCAAGTAGTCAAAGTGAAGGATCCTTCCAACCTTGAGAAGGTAGAAGTCGGTGACACAATCGTCATCACCATTATCAAAGAAATCGCAATATCTGTTCAAAAAATCAAGCAGTGAGCAGGTACAGAGCCTTACCCTTCAACCACTGTTGCCGAAAGGGAGATTATTGATTTCCGCTTGATTTACGATGGTTGAATGGAGTTTCTGGAATGTCTCTTGAGTTGTCTGGCATCCTGACGGTTTGATCGTGTTACCCCCCCCTCTCTGTAATGGAGATGGGGGTATTTTTTTGCATGATTTTTCAAATTGGGCAGGAATTAATGTGTCGAGAATATGAAACAGATGACACTAATATTTTTGACTAATTTTATTTTCAGAATACAATAATATTGTAGTTTACAATAACCTTTTCAATCCAATCAATGGAAGAACACAAATGACACTTACCAAGGCAGACATTGTTAAAGAGATATACAAGAATTACGATCTGACAAAAGCTGAGGCTACCGAAGCAGTCGAATCATTTCTTCGCCTATCAAAGGATACACTTGTCAAGGGATCGGGTCTCCTATTAAGTGGGTTCGGAAAGTTTAATGTTACAGATAAAAACCCTCGTCGGGGACGCAATCCGCAGACAGGAGAAAATCTCACACTGGATGCCAGAAGAGTCGTGACTTTCAAGCATTCGGGAATTTTGCGAAATAGGATCAATATAGGTTAATTTTAAAATTATCGTTTTTATCTATTGTCATTAGGTTTTATATGCGTATTGAAGGCACTCTCGCCAAGTGGAATGATGCACGTGAATTCGGCTTCATTACTTACAAACACGGTACTCACAATATTTTTGTTCACATTTCTGCTTTTCCTAGAGGTGGTCAACGACCTCAGTTGGGAGAGCCGCTATCATTTGAAATTGATCACTCCGGCAAGATTCGGGCGGTAAATGTTTCCCGTCCTTGTGCTGGAAGTATTGTTAGTTCGCGGCAAAATATTACGAGTAAACCCCGCAAGAATCTCCGTCCTGTTGGTTTGTTTACCATTGTTGTGATACTCATTTTTATTGGATTGTAAGGATATCACTGAAGACGATGTGGTTAGGTGTGTTGCCGCTATATGTTAATTACAATATTTATCAATTTTTTCGTTCTGGATTTTTTAGTCGTAATTGTCAGATTAAATTCAAACTATCATTTTCTCCTTCCAGAATTTTTTACCATCGTCAAGCGTTTCCATTGGTGTGCGACCACAGCACATTTTACCCTGATGAGTACGCTCATGATTATAATATTCTATTCATTCGTCCAGGTCTTTTTGCAACTCACTCAATTCAGAATATAATTTCTTGCGAAAAGTGACCTGGTAAAATTCCTGCAAAATCGGCTTGTGAAATCGTTCGCAGATACCATTTGTCTGGGGAGATCTTACTTTTGTTTTTGTGTGATCGATGTCATTAACGGCCAAATAGAGTTGATAGTCATGGCGTTCGACCTTTCCACAGTACTCCGTCCCTCTATCTGTGAGTATCCTCAAGATTGGGAGTCGATTTTCTGAGAAGAAATGCAAGACTTTATCGTTGAGCAAGTCTGCTGCCGTAATCGGGGTCTTAGTGGTATAGAGTTTGGCAAACGCTACTTTCGCATATGCATCTACAAAAGTTTGCTGGTAAATTCGACCAACGCCTTTAAGGGTTCCTACATAAAAAGTATCTTGAGAACCGAGGTATCCTGGGTGAAAGGTTTCAATCTCACCGTTAGCCTGGTCGTCGTCTTTTTTCTTTTCAAGAGCAGTTACGTGGGCTTCTGTGAAAATTATACCCTCTTTGGCGACCTGTTCCTCTAGAGCTCGTGATCTATCTTTAAAGCAAGTGAGATCGTGCCGTAACCAGATACTACGAATTCCACTAGGTGATATGAAGATACCTGTTTTTCTAAGTTCGTTACTGGCTCTGGTCTGGCCATGGGCGGGAAAGTCAGTGGCGTGTTTTATGACAGCAGTCTCAGTTAGCTCATCAACACGATTCTTAATGTTTGGTACTCTGCGGTTGGCGTTGAGCAAGGAATCTATTCCTCCATTATCAACAGCCTCCTGATATCGATAAAAGGTATCTCTTGAGACACCCATGACCCTGCAAGCTTGAGATACATTACCCAGCTCTTCTGCAAGATTTAATAGACCTGCCTTGTGATTAATGTTTGGATTGGTAGTATGCAACATGAGGGTTACCTCCATGGTTTTGGTTGTTGGCCGCACAACTATCAAAACCGGTAACCCTCACTTTAACAAATGCGGTGTACGATCAGATCTGAACTAATTCACATAATTAGACAAACTCCTTCAACGTCTTCTTCAGTTCTTTCTTCAACTCTTTCTTATTCATCGTATCAAGTTTCTTCAACGTCTTCTTTGCCTTCTTCATATCCTTCTTCATTTCTTTCTCGAACTTCTTGTCCTCCTCTTCCCACCCCTTCTGCTCTTTCTTCAACTCTTTCTCTATCTTCTTTATTTCCATCTTATGCTTCTTATCAAACTCCTTATCTAGCTTCTCATGCTTCTCATCAAGCTTCTTCAGCTCCTTCTCAAACTGCTTATTAGATTTCTTTCCCATTTTCCTTCTCCTTTCATGTTATATGGTGTTCTTGCTCTTATTCGCCTTTCTCCAATGTGCTGGAAAGAGTGTAAGACAGGCGGGTACACTGTCAACCTTATAGATAATGAATCTATCTGGCGTTCAACTTTGGTTCAGGTTATCCGTTGAAACGAGAAACGTGTAGAGAGGTTACGTTTCTGCCAGAAAAATTCTTTTGAGTTCTCGGGAGAACGCGATGGCTGATCGCCTCATCTATATGCTGTAACCTTTTTGCTCCTAAAGCGTTTATAGCTTAGAGACAGGTGCCTTCTGGAATTCTCCCGGTCAACACCAATACCATTTCAAGAAAGGGGAACCGCATGTCTACACTTTCAAAATTGAATCAAAATTTAGGAAACACCTTACTGACTGCGAAAGTGGGTGATGTGCATCACAATATCGGTGAAGCAATTTTCGACAAGCTTCCAGTTTTCCTCTATTTACTGGCGAGGGATTACACTTTTCAGTATGCAAACAGATATTTCCACCATCAGTTTGGCAAGACCGATTATTCAACTCCCTGTTACTTCGTGATGCGTGGCCGCACATCTCCCTGCGATCCCTGTCCTGCACAAACTGTTTTCAAAGAGCGGACTGAACAAGTATGGAAATGGCGAGACAATCTGCGCGGACAGCTTTACGAAGTGCATGACTATCCCTATTCGATTGAAAAGGGCAATATACTGGTTCTTGGACTTGGAATAAATATTAGCGGGAAAAGAAAAACCTGGAAAACACAAGAAACAATTCAGAGTTGCCAAGATGTCTTACGTATTTGTTCTCACTGAAAGTGATAGTAATGAAGACAAGGAGGATGGGTGAATATCTACCTCAAAAAGACCAACGGCATGCTCTTTCTAACGATCTGTGTTCTGAATGTCTCGAAATATTAAACAGATGGATGCTGCACAAAAAATTCTGTGGTAAAGAGGTTAAATTAGCTTTGTCATGCAGGCTTTGCCACTTTTAAAATTGAATTTTCCCCACCAAAATCATCTTTTCCCCGAGCTGGTTGAGTTGAATCTTACAGATTGCCACAAACAGGGTTCAGTAAATTAATTTTTAGCTGAACTTAAGATGTTTTCTGTATCTCTCAAATCCTATCGTATCCAAAAGTTGCTCCATTCTGAGTAATCGTGGTGAAAGATAGATACCACTTCAGTATCTACTGTCTTGACAATAAATATGCAGACCAATCCCCAAGTGGCTAATTTTGATAAAGAAGAAAGATCAATCTCCTGTTACATTTCCTCACTATGGCTTTTTCCAATCACTGATGGCCCGCTCGTCATACCAACGTCCTGCAGCCATAACTCCTTTTATATTTTTTATATGGTCTATCATTGCTGTCTCATAGTTGACTCCACAGTAAAAGTTGTGGGGAAACAGTCACTTCAGTCTTGTCTGGCGGCTTGAGTAAGTCCATCAATGTCCGCCTTTCAAAAAGATTGAGTTGCAACCACCGAAGCACTGTCGTGAGCGATATCCCAAGCTTTGCCTTAAATTTTAGAAATGATAGTAACAGATAAACGCAGAGCGCAATCCAAAGTTGAGTGAGTATCGCGTTTTTTGATGTGCCTAAGAATGTTTTTACCTTCAGATTTTGCTTAATCCATTTGAAAAATAGCTCTATCTGCCAACGTTCTTTGTACAAATCAGCAATTGTGACCGCATCAAGAAGAAAAGAATTTGTGAGAAAGTGATAGATCTTAGCTGTTTCTGGGTCTCTATACGTGATTAATCTGAGATTGGTTGTCATCCCTTTCAGCCTGATTCTTTTGTCAGATTCGACGTTATTAGATTGACTGTTCCGCCATTTGCCGAGGTGTTCGACAACCGCATTCCGCTTTAAACGAGTGACAAAGGTAATCTTTTTTTTCGCCAGCGTTTGATACCACGAGTAGTCGTTGTATCCTCTGTCAAAGACAACACAGGAACCTGGAGGCAGGGTGAGTGCTCGAGCCCACTGCATTTCATGACTTTTGCCACTACTCAGGTTCATGATGGTTGGTAAATAGCCGTCAGCATCCAGACCAAAATGCAATTTAATTGCACCTTTAGTTTTTCTGAATTCAGCCCAGGGAAAAACCTTGAGGCACAAATCTATGGTGGTGGCATCTAGCAGGTAGACTTTTCCTTTAAAGGAGAATTTGTGTTTTGGAGCATATCCTTTGCATTTCTTAAAAATCTGGAAATACAACCGTTTGTACATTTGATAGGGCTGCTGATCATTTACTCTGGCCAATGTTGCTCTACTGGTTTTTCTCATACCCAGATGGTAAATACGATGCCCCTGAGCTTTGATGTTTGTGGTGATATCCCTAAGACTTTTTCTTCCAGATAGCTGTGCAATTGTCATGGCCAGAAACTGACTCCAACGGCTAAATGACCTGAATTTTTGTCCTGTATGATGACTTTTTGCAAGTTTTTCAAAATCATGTCTCGGGAAAAATGCAGCGATTTGACTGAGTATTGTGTTAGAGTGCGCCATGGCTCGGATCTCCTTGTGATTATGTGTTATTTCGCAATTTCAATATAACACAAAGAGCTCTCCGAGCCTGCATTTATTTGATATTATTCACATAGTTATGAGACAGCAATGATAAAAGATAATCTTTTTTCAGGAAAGATTATCTTTGGCAACTGAAGATGTTTACAGACCTCGCACTTTAATATAGTTCCTGAGAAGGTGCTCTCAAGGACTGATCGCTGATGAGTTGACATTGCCACAACGAAGCTGATCAATGTTGCATTGTAATGCAACTTATTGTTTTTCATATGAATTTAAGGTAGACCAACTCTCAGGGTGAGAACTGTCAGATCGGGTTTGAACAACTACACTTAAGTCCTTCGATCTGGCAATATAAGCGAGTCAATCACCAGTATGACCCTTTTTGTTCTTTGAAATGGCTCTCTGATAAAGGTAGTCGATCACCTCCCGGTCCAACGGGAATTGTCCTGGCCAATTTGTTGCCTTTGCTTGAGTTCCTGCTAACTCCTCTTGCTCTACGACCACCCGTACCCCGTAAGGAGTTTGAAGCTCGACAGTGTTTTCTCCGGCCACCTGATGAGAGCCGTCCATCTTCAGTGCAGCGGTGCCCGAATTGATAATCAGTTTGCGGTTGGCTTGTCGGTTTTTCCGGCCTGGTGAGCAGACGCTGCGACAAAAACCGCATACGGTATAGTAGAACCCATCAGGATCGAAGATTGCCTTTCGGTAGTCGTTAAAGTTGTTATCAATACTCTGCATTTGGGGGTCCGCTTTCTGCAGACTGATACACAACGCGTCAAGTTTCTCTTTGTTTTCAGGTAAAGGGTGACCGAGACGATAAGGGCTCCAGTTTGACCAGGCCAACGAGGTTGCCAGCCCTTCGTACCCTGTACAACCGATCCAGCAACAGGTATTAGGCTGCTTGTGGGATATTGTTTCAGTAACACCGGCGACCGTAACTTGCTTCGAAGCCTTTGAATGAATCATTGCAACAGGACAGACCAAAGAGCATATTTTACACTTGTCGCAGGGGTGATCCTTATCTGGTATTGGTGTGTCAGGCGTCAAGATCGCTGACGTCAAAACACTCCCTAACTCCACAAGCGCACCATACTCCTTTGTGAGCAAATTACCACTCCAGCCCAGACGTCCGATACCGGCTGCAAGGGCCCCATAGCGGTGAGAAAAATCTGGATGAAACTCTGTCATCTCAGTCACGTCGTCGGCGCCATCTTCTGGTCTATAGTTATTATTGAGGTCAACGTTGACGGCTTCGTGTCCTTTGGATCTCAGCTGTTCAGCAAGCTTATCGCCTATGGTATACAATGACTTTGCTATTGCTTTTCGGTTTTCGCAGTGAGCCCGCCAATTCTTTTTGCTGATGAAATCCTGTACAAGACCCTTATCCAAGGAAACTGCAAAAGAAATTACCGAATTCGCTGATGGCAAAAGATAGCGTGGGTCAGCAGAGGGTGGGCCGTCAGAAAGGAGATCTCTAGTAGTTATACCAACTAGATTGGCACCAAGGCTCATGGCCAGAGATTTCAATCTTTTTTCCACAGAACCCACAGGAACCTCTCCTTAGATATTTTTAAAATCATTTTTACAAAACCTGATTACTCGTCAAACTACAGCATTTAGCTCATCCTTGGCAACCCTGACTATTTTGCAGCAAGCACTCATTGACTTTTGTCCTGGTCGTCCAAATCGGCAATAATCTCTTAAGAGAGAGCTTAAAAGAGGGGGGGCGAGAGATGAGCCAAGCAAAGATTCGCCCCCGTTTTAAAGACCAGCTGCAATATGTTCAATATTGTTCCAGTCAAGTCCCAATAAGCCAGCAGCCCTGCGGTCAACTTCCCAGGGGTTATACCCGGCAATTATTTTATTTACAGGTGGGTCACAATGGGCGCCGCCAAGATGGAATTCAGCCATGCCAATACTGCAATCAATGATAGACAGGTCTGGGATGAGGTATGTGTTTAAATCAACAATAGATTGTTGCATTTTGTTATGGAACGCTGCTTTTTTCCATGAACCATAGTGACCTGAATAATGTTTTGGTGGCACAAAACCCATCATGTTTTTTAAGGTGCCGGTCATCCTGGAGAGAGAATGAATTTTTAGAACAGGGACTGAAATAATAAAATGATTGAAAGCAATTTCGGGAAGATACATCTCGTGAAAAATAGAACAGCCTGGTTTCTTCATTAAATTGAGTGGCGCAAAATTTAAATCAACTAAAGGGATACCGTGTTTTTCTGCCATTGCAGTATAGCCAAGGAGTTCAAACACCTGGGTCGTTTCAATTTGTGCGTCACCACATCCTTCTGCGATGATTATTTCGGCTTTTGAATATTTCTGAATGTATTCGATGATAACTTGGCAACATTCAGGAGATGTGGTGATAGGATGGGGTGAGCTATTGATGAGATTCGGTTTTATCAGTATCGCTGTTTGTGAAGCTAAACACTCACTTGCATTGATGGCATCAAGAGCCTGATGTATCGATTGCTTATATGTTGTAAACTCTACCGTTACACATTTCATAGCTATTCTGTTGTAGATTTGTTTCTCAATTAAATGTGGCTATAGACCTTCTCGATTACTCCTATTCGGCTCAAATTCGTTGAAAAGCTGCCTACTGTTAAAAAAGCTAATACTTTCCAACTGGCGCGAGGTAGATTGTAAATTGATCTTTTCCATCTACCTGGATCAACTCATCCATTGCTTCCTGGTCGTAGGCTGCTATGGCACAGGTGCCTGCATTAATCACTTCACAGGCCAGATAGAGATTTTGGCAGACATGACCAGCATCTAGCAGGATGACCCGGTGTGCTGCCTGCAGATAGCGCCACTCCATTCGATAAGGCACGGTTGTCCAGACAAACACCACAGCGCCGTTTGCGATAAATCCCTGGCCCAGTGTAGCCTGGGAGAGTTTGTTTTTGCACTGATCATCAGCAGCGTATACTAACACAAGCTCATTTGAGAGAGGTAGATAGCGATAGAGACCTGGGGCTACCTTCTCTACTCTATAGATGAACAGGTAGGTCTCAAAGCTATGTCTGGCACCTGCCGAAGGAACTGTGCGGAAATGAGGCACCTTTTTCCCCGGGCTTCTTTGTCCCTGTGTTGCCCAGAGAAGAAATGCCAATTCTTCAACTTTGAGGTATTCGTCACTATAGTTACGTCTGCTTCTTCGATTACCAATAGCGTTAACCAGGTTTGTTTCTTTTAAATCAGGCCCCCAGGACTTTCTGTCAGGCAGTCTGATACGGGGCAGCTGTTGATCAACCCCTTCCTCCAATGGTGGAACGGGCACTCCTCTGTTCTGGTCAGTCGCACGAAAATCGATAGTTTTCCGGACACTATCTTTTAAAAAATAGCGATAAAGATTGATATCATCCATTGAGTAACTCCTAGCAATTATATAGAAGTTTTACCATTTAGTCTCTTGTAAGCTTTGCTAAATAGGCTGTTGCTCCATGAGCCTCTAGGTTCCAGACATACCAACTAATGAGGCCGCTGCTGTCCTCGAAGTAGCTGAGTGTTGCGCCCAGATTATAATACGATTCGCCTGCTTCAATACTGGCACACTCTCTACTTGAGGCAAAAGCGGTAGTGCAGAAATAAAAAATGATCGAAACGATCATGAACGCTGATACAGCTAGGAGATGCCTTTGCTGAGATGCAGGCAAGGTGAATAAGGATCGACCCTGAGAACAAGAAAAGCGGTAGAACATTCACGCAATCTCCTTTTGCTAACCTGTTCGTGCATGAAGTCAGGTTCTGGGAGTTAGTTGGTCTTCATAGCAATATCCTTTCCCCCCCCAAAAAAAAATATCTGGCTTGGTTTGCTGCAAGGATAAAAACGTAGCAAGGTTCGAGTGGAACATTTTGGTCATTGTATCACAAGTAGAGAATAATAGAACAGTGGTAATGTTGGGCCAGCTCTATGTTCGACCACATTTTTGTCTAAAATTTTCTGCTGAACTGATTTCGATATAGGATGCTCCTAGTTTTGGCCCGAAGCTGCCGGCAAGGATAACGATAAGGTCGCTGTCGTTGAAATGATTCTCCGCGAGGAGCCGGCAAATGGACAGTTGTAGCGGTTGATTTACCGTTAAATCCATGGGGATGTAATCCGCATACACACCATAGGAAAGCGAAAGCTGTCGTACTACCCGTCTATTGTAGACTTGAGCGTAAATGACATTGGCGCCACGATAGGCAGCAAGCGCTAGGATTGACTTCCCGGTAAGAGAGTCTGCCACAATTGCTTTGGTATGCAGGCGAAGTGCGGCCTTGACCGCCGCTTTGGCAAGGTATGCCGCGAGCTTGTTGCTGTTACTGTATGGTATGTCAATATTGCCGCGCTGCTTACCTTCAATCTCTTTGGCAATTTTTGCCATGATGCGCACAGCGAGTTCCGGATATTTTCCGTTGGCTGTTTCACCAGATAACATCAGTGCGTCAGTATGATCAAGGCAGGCGTTAGCCACATCCGAGACCTCTGCTCTCGTCGGTCGGGGAGATTCAATCATTGAGTGGAGCATTTGGGTTGCGACAATGACAGGCTTTCTTCTTTCAATACAATCTTTGATTATTCGCTTCTGAATTAAAGGGATCTGTTCCGTGGGGATTTCCACAGCCAAGTCCCCCCTTGCAATCATAATTCCGTAAGCATAATCGAGGATTTCTGACAGATTCTCAACTCCTTCATAATTTTCAATTTTGGCGATTATCTTAATACTTGATTTATGTTCATCCAGGATGCTCTGAACTGCCAGGACATCCTCCTTGCTTCTAACGAAAGAGTGAGCGATGAAGTCCAGATCATTCTCAGCCGCAAAACGAATAAAACCTTTATCCTTTTCGCTCAGGGCGGGCAGTTTGACATGAACAGCTGGAATGTTAATGCTTTTCCGCTCTTTGATAATTCCGTCATTTTCTACGGAACATATTAAGTAGTTTTCGTCTTTTTCAATAACCGCAAGGGCCAGGTGTCCATCATCAATGAGAATGGAACTGCCGACCGGAACGTCTTTGACAAAACCAGCATGGGATACACAGATTATATCATCATGAGATTGTTCATCGGGGGCACCTTTTATTCGGACTATATCACCAAATTTTGCCTGTAACGGAGCTTCAGTTATGCACGTTCTGATCTCCGGCCCTTTGGTGTCAAGGAGTATGCCGATCTTCTCTGATACTGCCCTGGTGTTGTGAATAACTTCAAGCGCATCATTATGACTCATGTGGGCAGTGTTGAGCCGCACAACATTCATGCCGGCAGCAAAGAGGTCTTTTATAAACGATACAGAACAATTTTGATTTGAGATTGTGGCAACAATTTTAGTTTTCCTTCGCATGGATATCTCTTGTTAATTTTATGTTTATTGGATGGCCAGATTGTTGGACCTGATGTCTTGTTGGCCACAGCTCAAATACGCCAGGCAAGCCGTTTCGCGACAGCGTATCTTGTATCGCTTTTTTTTGCCAGTCTAATCCTGTACCACTCCTTTTTGTGCTTCTTGTTGAGATCGGACGTCAATAATGGCAACCAACGCTTGCGGCCATTTTTCCCAAGGTTTTAGATCTTTTTTCCTAATTATAGTATTCGGCCTTCTGTACAATAGCGTATTGGTCATATTTAAATATTAATAATCAGCATGTTGCTATAATCTTATAGCCTGATATTTTTGAATAGCCAAACAGCATAAGCCATCCGATTTCATCTTTGTCTCCAAAGCTCAAGAGCAGATTCATCTCTGTACCGGACTAACAGTTTCTCACTCAAAAGCCGCCAGATGGATAGCTCAAAATAATCTGGGTGGTAAACTGTCAGGGAGGAACCACCGGCTTACGTCTGTGGTGATATGGAATAGTTCAAACTACGATTATACCATCTTCACAGATCCAGGTACTCGTTTGCCGGATGAACCATTGATATAGAAGATGAAGCGTAACTTATTCATTACTTGATTTTTCATAGGTTGACAGATATCTCAGTGTTAGGGTTTAGTTAGGAATGTATGAGGAGCCAAGGTGGTTGAAGATTAAATGTGATTAAGAGGAGATATCTCATGAGACTCGGAAAACTGGTTGCGACGGCAGGATTGATTTTGGCAATGACAGCCGCTTCTGCTATGGCTAAAGGTCGCTTAACTGTCTATTGCAGTAACGAACCAAAAGCATGTCAAACTGTTGTTGATCTGTTTGCAACAAAATATGATGTGAAAGTGGCGATGACCAGGTCAGGGTCTGGTTCAACGTATGCTAAAATCCTTGCTGAAAAGGATAATCCCAAGGGTGATGTATGGTATGCCGGTACCCTTGACCCACATTCCCAGGCTGGAGTAAACGGATTGCTTGAAACCTATAAGTCACCAGTCCTTCCAGAGATCGGAGAGAAGTTTCAAAACCCTGCAACGAACAAAAAGTTTCAAACAACAGGTGTATATGCTGGAGTGCTTGGTTATTCTGTAAACACAGAATTACTAAAAGAAAATAATCTTACAATGCCAAAATCCTGGGAAGACCTGACAAAACCTGAGTATAAAGGGCTCGTACAGGTAGCCAGCCCACAGAGTTCTGGGACCGCCTACACAGCATTAGCTACTTTTGTCCAACTATGGGGAGAAGAACAAGCCTTTGACTATCTTGCAAAGCTTCATAAAAATATCAACCAATATACCAAATCAGGTTCAGCACCAGGTAAAGCTGCTGCCCGAGGTGAGACTCTTATCGGTATTGGTTTCTTACACGATCATGCCAAGCAGATTAAAAATGGTTTTCCTCTCGAGCTTGTTGTTCCTTCTGAAGGAACCGGGTATGAGATTGGTGGTCTTTCCATTATTAAAAATGGCAGAAACCTTGAAAACGCCAAATTATTTGTTGATTTCATGCTTTCAAAAGAAGGGCAGGAGATTGGTGGAACGATCGATATGTTTCAGGTACCTACCAACATAAATGCTGCAATTCCGAAAGAAGCCATTCGTCTCGATGAGGTCAATCTCATTGATTATAATTTTGTCGAGTACGGAACAGAAGAGATGCGTTCACACCTCATCGACAAATGGGTTAAAGAAATTAAGCCACTTGAAAGATAAGAACAGCTAAGGCCGGAATTGCCGGTTGTCAGTTAGAGTTATATTGATAGATGATATGCAATCTACAATCGAAGAAAGAAGTTTTTCAATCGGCATATTTACCTGGTCAGTTTTTGGGGCGGCAGCCTATCTGGTGCTGCCCTGGTTTGCCCTTGAGTACGGATTATTTGATGTAACTGTTGATGAATATATTGACGCATTGGGCTGGAAGTCACACCGTTTAAGCCTTTTTGTCCCGGTATTACTTGTTGTTCTCTCGCTCATTGGCTTTCTACGTATTTCACGACCGGCATCGGGCAGGTTCTTATCAGTAACTTCAGTGTTTGCTGCCTTGTTGATAGTTTTTGAGTTTATTCGTACTCATCAGTCAATGGGGCTTTCTGCTGGTATTGTCCTTATGGTACTTGCCGCTGTCTTTTCCTACGGAATAGCACGGCTTGGTTTTCTGCAGGGTGACACATTTGTTTCTGGTACGGTTACATTCATCATATTTGTAATAGCCATCTTTGTTTTTTTCCCAGTCCTTGGTATCTTTTATAAGGTAATGGTTACCAAAGACGGTAGTTTTGCTCCGTTACAATTTTTTAATATTGTTACGTCCTTTGGAGTAGGCAGAGTTGTCTGGAATACCTTGGTCTTAGCCATTTCAGTTGGGGCTGTTACGACAATTCTGGGTCTGCTTTTTGCCCTTTACTCCATTCGATCAACTTCTCCGCTCAGACACTTGATGCGGGTTTTTTATATTCTTCCCATTATTACGCCACCTTTCGTTGTTGGAATGTCACTGATTCTACTTTTTGGAAGAGCAGGCGTTTTAAACGATTTTCTCATCTATTTACTTGGTAACGGTGGTCTTCTCATTCCCGAAGGTGTAGAGGGAATCTTTTCCAGGTCTGGCTATATCTATGGTTTTTGGGGGATCTTTTTGGCTCAGATCCTAGCTCTTACTCCGGTTAGTTATATGGTCATTGTTGGTATGCTTACTTCCATTAACCCGGCTATGGAAGAAGCTTCACTTACCATGGGAGCCTCAAAGTTGACGACTTTGCGAAAGGTTACCCTTCCCCTTCTTGCACCAGGACTCGCCAATGCTTTTCTTTTGGGGGTAATTTCATCTGCTGCAGATTTTGGAAACCCTTTGGTTCTTGGTGGTGAATATGACGTTTTATCCACCGAGATATACTTTTCTATTGCCGGAGCACAGTTAGATTTTTCTAAGGCGGCAGCTCTAGGTCTTTTGTTGCTGGTTTTGTCTCTAACTATTTTTTTAATTCAGAAAAAATATTTGAGTAAAAAGTCATTTGTGACAGTCACCGGTGTGCAGACTGCAGGAAATGTTACCCCGTTGCCACCCCGAATTCAGAAATATTTGACAATCTTTGTTTCCTGCTGGCTCTTACTAATAGGTATTCTCTATTTCAGCATATTCCTGGGAGGTTTTGTCAAGCAATGGGGGGCCGATTATACCCTGACCATAGCCCATCATAAGGAATTGTGGGCAAATGGATTCTCATCTGGTGCCTGGCCTTCTTTTGTGAACTCTCTACTCTTCTCTTTCATTGCTGCTCCGCTAACGGCTGTTCTCGGTATTTTAATAGCCTATGTTCTTACCAGAAAAAAATTCATAGGCCATGGTTTTATCGACTTTGGAACTGTCCTTATCTTTGCCGTACCTGGGACAGTAACTGGTATTGCCTATATTATGGCATTTAACACAGCCCCTATTGAGTTAACTGGAACTGCCATAATTCTTATCATTACTATGGCTATTCGGTCGATGCCTGTTGGGATTCGTGGGGGGATGTCAGCCCTGAGTCAAATATCTACAAGCTTAGAGGAAGCATCCTTGCTCCAGCGTGCCGGTTCTTTTAAAACGTTACGCAGTGTTTTAATCCCATTACTTAAGTCGACCATAATCTCATCAACGGCCTATAGTTTTATTCGATCGATGACCACAGTTTCGGCGGTAATCTTTCTTGCCTCAGCGGGCACTAATGTAGCAACAACCTATATCCTCTCACGTGTTGAGAGTGGAGATAATGGTGTGGCTGTAGCATATGGTTCAGCACTTATCTTGACCATGCTCGTCTTTACCCTGTTAATAGAATTTGTTACCGGCCGATCGCGGGTGGATAAACAGATATAAGTTTGAGGTTTTCAATGCAAGAACATCATTCAATTCAGATCTCTTTGAAAAATATCTCAAAGCATTTTGATAAAACCGAGGTAATCAATAACCTCAATATGGAGTTTAAGGCAGGAACCCTCACCACGCTTTTAGGACCATCTGGGTGTGGGAAAACAACCTTGCTGCGCTTGGTTTCAGGTCTAGAGCCACCAACTGGTGGTGAAATATGGTTCGGCGATGAAAATGTTACCAAATTATCAGCTACCAACCGTGACGTCGGTATGGTCTTTCAATCTTATGCTCTTTTTCCACACATGAGTGTTGAAAAGAATGTTGGCTATGGCCTTGGTGTATTAAAACGGAGTAAGGAGCATATAAAAGAAGCCGTAGCTAAGGCTTTAGGGACAGTCAATTTGGATGGTTATCAAAAAAGATATCCAGATGAGCTTTCAGGTGGCCAACAGCAACGTGTTGCAGTGGCAAGAGCATTAGTTTTAGAACCGAAAGTTCTGCTGTTTGATGAACCACTCAGTAATATCGACTCCAAACTCAGGCGCTCCATGCGTGATGACATACGTAGGTTGCAGCAAAAAACAGGTATTACTTCAATTTATGTAACGCATGATCAGTCGGAAGCTCTTTCTGTTTCTGATGAAGTTGTGGTGATGAATAATGGTGCTATTGAGCAGCAAGGGCCTCCAAGAGATCTCTACCGCAGGCCAAACTCAGCATTTGTTGCAAACTTTATTGGTGAATCAAATGTAGTTGAAGCAGTCCTCGAAAAACAGGGAGAGACAGCAGTCATCTATCTAGGCGATTCCTGTATTGAGCTTGGTGATCGACAGGTTGATAATAATCCTGGTCAGATAAAGCTTTCTCTTCGTCCTGAGATGTTTAGATTACGAGTAGATGGGGATCCTAAAAAACATGTAGCCGGTACAGTCACTCACACTTCATATATGGGTCCCGTTATTGAATACTTAATTTCTACTCCTGTCGGTGAGCTTTTTACAACAGCTCCGGCTGGTGATACACAATTTGACCAAGGGGCGAAGATCTACCTCCATCTTAACCCAGACGAGCTTATTCTTCTTCCAGATGGAAGCTGACTGCCAGGCTACCTTGAAAAATTGCTTTTCCTTCCAAGTTTTGCGTTCTGGTTAAAGTTTTATCCCGGGAATATCAGCCATGTGGCTGTGGTGTAATTTTGACCAGACCTTAATGTTGATAGGGAAATCTAATTTTTCAAAGTACCCTGCAGTGTGTCTTTAGAACGTTTTGTCATCGGTGTTCTTCCATAAACTTACGGTCTCTTCAATCAAAAAGTTCCAGAATATTATCTGCTCTGGGAAAATAATGATCTTTTTTGAATGCATATGATATCGGCACGGCAATTAACTGGCTATACAAATTATATACCTAGGAGGAGAATGACATGAAAAGCTACAGGAAAGAACTCTGGTTTGAGGTACCAGCCAGGAGAGGGCTTATTAACATTACGCCACAAGTAGAAGAATGTCTCCATGAAAGCGGTGTTAAAGAAGGTTTGGTGCTCTGTAATGCTATGCACATTACAGCCTCAGTGTTTATTAATGATGATGAATCCGGCTTGCACCATGACTATGATATCTGGCTTGAGAAATTAGCTCCCCATGCCCCGGTATCCCAATACCGACATAATGTTGGTGAAGACAATGCTGATGCACATATGAAACGCCAGATCATGGGGCGGGAGGTTGTTGTAGCTGTATCCGATGGTCGTTTGGATTTTGGCACCTGGGAACAGATCTTTTATGGTGAGTTTGATGGTCGTCGGAAAAAACGGGTACTGGTTAAGATCATCGGGGAATAAATTGGTTTTATGCTGTTTGCTCTCTTGTATGGACCTAGACTGAGACCTGTGCGAGTTATCTTCATGATGAATGGGCAGGTGGGGTATTGTCTTTCAGACAGATATCTGTCTTTGGGAAAACAGGCGCAAGGAAAAACATTGGTGCCCCTGTGTTCATAATATAACTATTTTCCTAGCCCTGGAAAAGCGAAAGAAAGCACGGGGCATCTCAGTACTCCTCTGTAGGGGCTACCAGTTTTTTCACGCCAGTCGGCGAGATAATATTTAAGGCTAAGGTGAGAAATGAATAAAGAGTTTCAGCAATGTATTAAGATCATAGAATTTTTCAATTTCCGATTGGCGTAGAATTTTTTATGCGTTATCTATTAGCTCAATTAATAAGTCAACAAACAACTGCCGTAGAATGCCTGATGATCACACGTCCGATAATATGTAAATGAGCAAAAGGAAATTTATAAACAATGAGTGAAAAGAAAATTAAAAAAGTCCGAGTCAAGCGCTGGATGAAAATTTGTGGCGGTATTGTTGTAGCTATAGCTCTGTTTTTTCTACTTCTCCCCCTTGGTGTAAAATATTATCTCGCCGACTGGCTTGAAAAAAATGGTGCAGACAATGCGACCATTGAAAAACTCCGGTTCAATCCCTTTACAGGAAAAGTAATCCTGGGAGGGATGAAAGTGCAGCTAGGGGATCAGACCATGCTTCAAAATTCCAGCGTGGTGCTCGATTTAGGTCTTACCTCGCTTTTCAATCGTGATGTCCGAGTGGAAAAAGCAGAATATAATGACTTTTCCATTGATCTTGAACAGTACGAGGATGGCAGTTGGCGTTTTGGTTCGTATACTGTGCAGGGCAAGAGAAAAGAGAGAACAGTAGAATCCAGCGAAAAGGCAGCATCCACCTGGAAATATCTTGCTGATAAGGTCGTGATGAAAACCTGTAGTGTCCATCTGAAAACGCCTGATCTGGATATGACCCTTGTGATCGAAGAGGCGGAACTGACTCGTCTTACAACCCGGCAGGGCCAACCTGTCGGGACTTTCACTTTTAAAGGGCAACTCAATGGCGGCCCTATTGAGCTGCAGCTGGATACAGTGCAGCTTGTTCCTGAACTGCAACTTGGTGGCAATGTTTCTATTGCGCAATTTCAACTTGATGAACTCGCCCGGCTGCTGAGTGATGTAATGCCGACTCTTGCAGGAGAGGTAGGCATTGACGGGAAAATTCTTCTCATTCAAGGGGAAAAAACTGGGATTTTGTTTGATTATGATGGAAGTATCGGTGTCATTGGTCCGGATATAGGCAATAAAGATTTTAACACAAAGGCTGAGAATCTGAGCTGGAAAGGCAAGGTACACTATGTTGCACAGGGAAGTAATCTTAGAAACATTGAGACAGATGGGCTCCTTGCGGCCAATGAATTAAACTTTCAGGTTCCTGCATCGGAACTCGTCATGGAGGAATCTCGAATTGAGTTGAGTGGTAAAACCACAGTAACAATCGCTGAGAATATGCTGATTGAGAATACTGGTTCTCTTCTTCTTGAAGGCCTCGAGTTGGTATTGCCACCCTATGGTATTGTTGAAGAGAGCTTCTCATGGAAGGGCAATGTTCAGTACGATTCCAACCAGAAAGGGGAGGGGCTGTCTGTTCAAGCTGATGGTTCGATCGATCTCGGTGAATTTCAGGTTGGGGGTGGTGAGCAATCGGCGTCTTTTGCCATGGGGGGCAAAATGGTCTCCTGGCAGGGAGTGGTGGGGGTCAATCAGCAGGATTCAGGAAAGAGATCGAATATTAAGTTGAATGGTACTCTTGCCGGCGGCGAACTTTTAACTACCCTTGCTGAACCACAACTACGTTTAGGACAAGAAAAGATTGAATTAGAAACAGACTCAACGATCAGTCTGGCTGAGAACTTTGATATTGCTGGGTTGAGCTCACTTACCCTTTTGAATTTTTCACTTTTCGAAGGGGAAAACAATAGCCCTGTCGTCTCTTTTGACCAAATGGAGGTGGCTGAACTGGAAGGAAAAGGAGGGAAGAATATTGCTGTGAAAGATATCCTGACTACGGGTTTGAAGTCTTCGATGTCCGGTAATTTCCCTTTAAGTATTGATCTCCCTGAGGTTAAGCTGTCAGGTATTCTGACTGAGGACCTGGCAACATTCACCGCAGGCGAGCTGAATGTAAAAAAACCAATTATTACAGCACTAAAAAACAATAAAGAGCTTGTTCGTCTGGATGATCTGACAGTCTCAAATATTGCTTTAGATGAAGGGACAAAGATCGGGGTTAAAAATATCCGGTTGCAGAATTTCGCCTTTCTTGGTGCTCAGGATAATCCGGCGGAAAAAACGGCAGTCTCATTTGCGGAGGCCACACTTGGTGAAATCAGTTGGAGTATGGAAAGTGGTTTTCAAGGAGATACCCTGCTCTTTGACGATTTGGTCGCAAATATCGTTCGGGATAAGGACGGCAATATCAATATAAGTCAGCAGCTGGCTGAAATGCAGCAGGGGACGGAGCAAGTTCAAGCTACTGAACCGGTTGCTGAACCAGTAGAAGAAAAAGCATCAGCAACAACCGGCAAATCAGAATCTGCAGGAGCCCCTTTTAAACTTCAAAAAATAGTAGTTGCAGGAAAAAGTGCTGTTTTTTTCGAAGATAATACTCTGGCAGTACCCTATGTCACCGATCTGAATATTTCCAAGTTGGAGGTGACTAGCCTTGACTCGAGTCAGCCTGATCAGAAGACAGATATTCTTCTTGAAGGGAAACTTGAAAAACGCGCACCTGTAGTGGTTTCTGGATATATCTCACCATTCAAGGAAAACCCCGACGTGAATATGAAGCTGAGCCTGAAAAATTATCCCCTTTCCAGCCTGTCCTCCTACACCGTCCAGTCGGTTGGGACGGCATTGGCAAGTGGCCAGCTTAAGGTAAAGACTCAACTTGCCCTTGCTGACAATGAATTGGATATGAATAACGAAATTCTTCTGAAAAAGTTGGAAACCAAGACTATATCACCTGAGTTGGCGGCGGAGTTGGACAATCAGTTGCCAATTTCTCTTGATGCAGCGCTGTCGCTGCTTAGGGATAATAAACGGAATATTTCTCTTGAGGTCCCCTTGAGTGGGCCGGTGGATGAACTTGATGTCGGTGTCTCAGATGTCCTTATCACTGCGCTGAGTAAGGCTATTGTGCCGGCTGCTTCAGGATATCTTATGTATGCCCTAGGTCCCTATGGGGCACTTGCCTACGTTGGGATGAAGGTTGGCCAGAATGCCTTGGAGGTTAAGCTGCCTCCTGTGGTTTTTGTCCCGAACGAAAAAGTACTCACCCCAGAGCATATCGACTATCTGCAAAGGGTTGGCAAAATTTTACAGGACCGCACTACTGCAGATCTCCAAATTTGTCCCCGGGTCGCTTCCTGGGAGTTTTTATCTGAACAGGAAAAGGCTGCGATTAAGGGTGACAAAGTTGAGGTGGATCAAAAAAAACAGAGTGAGTTACTGGCACTCGGCCAGCAAAGGGGGGCAGCGGTGCAGAGTCTGCTAGAAAAAGACTACGGTATTGCCTCAAACCGTTTGCTGCTCTGTGATACTAAAATAGAGACGTCAAAAGACGCTGTCCCTGAACTGTTAATGCAGCTTTGATGGCTGCGGTAAAGGCTGATAGTACAAGCAGAAACGGTTGTTTACCTGACCGTACTCACCCGTTTTTTTGCAGCCTCCAGATCAAAATAGCTTGGGTCAAAATTGAGGCGCCCGGTCAGTTCATAAAGACTGTTTTTGCTTTTGCTGCCTGGTGATTCGAGGGTGTTTGTAAGCTGCTGATATTGGTGGATATCGCCAACGGTCTCTGGTGGGCAAGCCATCTCTCCAGACAAGAGAATCGGGTGTTTAAGCTGTCGTGTTGGGGGAATGACCTCCTCCAAGTGTATTTCATGTTCCCATCCCTCGCCTGCATCATATATGTAGGAAAACATGAACCGCATTCCTTCTTCCAGGGTGTACAGTTTATATTTATGTTCGTCAAACCGCTTGGATTCTCTGGGAACGTTGCTTTTTATGGTGGGTTCATAGCTAATCTTGCCGACCAGAAACTGATGGACATGGGAGTCGCTCCAGCCCATGCTCAGCTGGATGGTGTCGTGGAGTTGGGCAAGGGTGAATGTTCCCGGAACCTGGATGCGTCGCCAGATAAGTGGGTCGGAAAAAGTTATTGATATATGCAGGATATAGCTTGGAACCTGCTTGTCGTCTTTTTGGGAATCAGTTACAGTCTTGATACTGTCCGGAAAAACACCTTTGATAACCTCTGCCATCCGCTCCTCCTGTTCTTCATTCTCTTCTAAGTTATCTCTCCTGCCGTTTTATATCATTTAAAACAACATTGTAATGCAGGAAGAAAAAGCTGCCAGAATAAGTCGAAAAAACATATCTCATCGGATCTTAATCGCTTTCTGAAATTTCCTGCATGGTTGTCAGGAGCAACTGCCTAAATTTTTCCACAACTTTGATTCCGTTGTCTCCTTTTTCTTCGCGGATGACTTTAAAAAAATCATGACAAATTTTGATGTTTGCTGCGGACCAATTCTTTGTAAACCCCTGTGGTGAGTCTATCGGCACCAGGGATTGTTCCACTTTCTGATAATCTCTTCGGCCGTGGGCCCAGTTGATGGTGTGCTGGTAGTAGAGCAGGGATCGGTTAAGCAGGATAAAAAGGAGGTCAATCGATTTGGCCGGGCCCACCTGGACTTTTTTACCCCCAAGAGAAAAGCCCATAAATTTTGCTTTGTCAGAAAAATTTTCACCACCAAAGAGGGCGCCGAGTGCCCCGGCAAGGGTTCCCATGGCGGTGAACATGCCGAGTCCGTGGCCCAGAGCTGCCACATCCAAACCGGCACCAATGGCGGCACCGCCCAATCCCCCAGCAATGATGACCTGTTGTCGGGTGAGCCCCAAAAGCTGCCAGGTTCGTTCATCGAACAGATCTTTGTTGAGCACGGAATGTGGTGGCAGATCATATTGAAAGATATTGTGTTTGAAGAAACTTCGAATGCGCTGATGGGCTTTTTTTTCCATCTTACTGATAGTTTCACTGTAGGTCAAAAAGAGTTTCTCTCTGCACTTTTCAGCTTCGTCCTCAGAACGGATGTCTTTGCTGAGTTGCAAGGAAAGTGCATCTTTGAGCTGACTGGCAATGATATCAGCAGTTGCGTTATTGCGCGCAGCCCAGTCTTTTTTGAAAGCACTGACAACCTTGGAGAGGACTTTCTGCCAATCCTGATCGATGGATTTAAGGGTTTCGAGAAGGAGAATCCGCTCGGCATAGGTAGCCCGGTGCGCATTAAACATTCGGTTGGAATTGAAATTTTTCCGGAATTCAGTCTTCCAGGCTGACAGATTATCAGTATCGTCTTCCTTGCAGTTGATAATAGCCATCCGGGGTTTGCCGGTCAGTCGCAGAATCTCCATTTCGGCTCTGTCGACATTACGGACAGGCCGTGAGCCATCGACCACATATATGATGCCCGCGCCTCTTTCTACCGGACCTAAAAGCTCACAGTCATCGTGCAGTTCAGGAATGGTTGAGGCATATTCTCTAAATGCTCTCAGGATATTTTCTTCATTGATCGCTCGTTTCTTCAACTCGCTCAATACCCTTTCAGGATTCTGAAAGCCAGGGGTATCTGTGAAACGAAGGACTTCCCGGCCATCGATGACCACAGGAAATGTACGGCACTCTGTTGTCTCTCCAGGAGTTGAACTGACCCGTACAGAATCATCTTCGGCAAGGGTGGAGAGGACGGAAGATTTCCCTTCGTTTGGATGTCCAAGTATTGCGAATTCTGGTGTCATGAGGTGTTCCTGTTAGGAAATCAGAGGAAAAATATTCAAGTAGGGATCGCCGGCAGCCTCGATCTTTTGCTGCCAGATGGAAAAGTCTTCGGTAGTCACCGGAGTAAATATAGTTGCATCTGGTCGACCCACAAGCCCCACATTAATGATGGCGTTTTTGGGTAAGATCGCACGCAATTCTTTGAGGTAGGACAGAAAACCAATAAGGGGCACCATCCAGCCTTCCATTAAAATGAAAATGCCTTCCTCCTGCTCCCACTGCTTTTCCGAGAGAAGTTCCTTGAGTTGCTGATCTTGATCATAGCTGATCATGAACCTGTGCATAACTTTTATCTCAAATCCAACGTTGTGTAGCGGTGGGGCTAGTTTTTCAGCCGGGCAGAGTGGGTAGATATCGTCTGGAATAAGAACCACTTGACTCAAAAGGTTGAGAGTAGATGGTTGGACTTTTTCCTTATTAAGCCGGGTGTGTTGCTCTGGTGTAGTTTTATTGGGTTCTGGTGCGGCCTGGGTCGAGACCAGAGGTGTTTGCATACGCCTGATGAGAGCAAGGCAAGCTGGGGTGTTGAGTTTGATGTTTTGCAGAGAGGTCCTTTCCATCAGCTTACCAACTGAGAAAAGTGCCAGCCGAAGCAACAGGCCGTAAAAGAGTAGGCAGAATACCAGGAAGGGCCACCAGGCGATTAAATTCCCTGTGGTCAGGTGGTATATGCCTTCCTTTAAAATTATCCGGCTACCCTCTATTTCCGCAAGTGATGGGTAGCTGTTCGCCTCAGGAACGAACCACGACCAGGGAGAAGCCGCGACCATGACAGTACGGTGGATAGCTGCGGCACCAAACTGCATGGTTGATTGCCAGCCGAAGGCCAGATCACTCGTTGAAATTTTTACCAGGGTGGCTGCCAGAAGGCCAATGTTAAATCCAATAGCAAAGAGCTGAGAAAGTGCAAAAAGGGGCCAATAGAACAGAGAGCCGTATACTGTGCTGCGTGCCTTAAAGATACCAAAAGCGTGGTTGACGCTGGCACGTTTTTCAGTTTCCACCGTACGAAGCCATTGTTTATTGAAAAAGGAAACAGTCCTACCAATCATTCCTCGGAACAGTAAAGAATAAAATGATGGGAGTTTGATCCACGGCAGTAATGGGCGAAGCAGACAGGCTCCGATTAGAAAGCAGGCAAATGCCAGTTGGGAGACGACGAAAAAGAGCAGGAAATGAAAAACGTTAACCGGCGTTGTTCCGGTGTAGCTGAAAAATGAAAATCCTGCAATGAGTCCAATTATTATCCCTTTAATTACTGCCAGGTTTCGGGCGAGGAGATATGCATCGCCGAAAATTGTTCCCGGACTTTTCTGGTCAAGGCTCGGGAAATTGCTCTGTACTCTCTCTTTAAGCCAGAATCGGATCAAATCACGGTTGGATAATTTACCGTAGTTGTTGAGCTGGTCCTGATTTTCAAGGAAGATGTTTCTGTCGCGCAGTTGGAGCTTATCTCTGTCTATACCAGAGTCCTGGTGGCAGAAATATTCGAGGTCGATGATATTGTTATAGTGCCAATTCGTCTTCATAGGGCCCATTATACCAGACTGAAGGCATGGAGCAATAAAACCTCATGATATCAGTACGAAAAAAAAATACAGCTTTTGTTGAACTTATATAAGAGAAAAAAGAGTTCAGCGGCCGGGGCAAGTGGAGAACGGAGTTGATATAGTAATCGAAAAAGCTTGGCAGGTGATCTAAGAGTAAGATAGGATAGTGGACTACTTTTCGTGTTGACAGGAACTTTTTCTTTGCATCCAGGAGTTGTTGATGAAGCTACCAAATTACTTTCGCTCTGTTTTTCTAGTTGTTGCTTTATTTGTCGGCATTGTCCTGCCACTATTTTCTCTGCCGGCTGAAGAAATCCCGGACCCATTAGAAGGTAAAGGACCTGCCACCAAAAATCAGGAAACCAACGTTATCCAAATATATTCATGGGCCACAATCCTACCCCAAAATTTAATTGACCTGCAAGTTAGAATGGCCGAAGAGGAAAGTACCAAGGACGTTGAGAAAGAACTCTCAGTTCTCATAAAAGAGGCTGAGTTGCTGCAGGCAGATATGACTGATGAAAAAATGACCTCTGAACTCCAGTTCATGAACACAAGGGGGTATAAAACAAAATTATACAAGATAACCAGCCGACTTGAAAGACTCAGTCGACCGATAACTTCTACAATCACCTATCTTTCCGACCAAAGAACAGAATGGCAATTAAAAAAAGATCAGATATTGGGTTTTGATAAAAAAGAGCTATTATCAATCACATTGGCTGACAGACAGCAAGAAATACTGGTCGAGACTATTGATAACGCCCTTGAGTTTATAAATGAACAGCTAGGCTTGGTGTTGGGCATCGGCAAAAAAATGGCTGACTTCGAGGTTTTGCTCTATTCTGTTGACGCTGATCTGGACTCCATGGCAGCCAGTCTGAGGTCGAAAGCTATCAAGAAAACCTCGTCTTCAGTCCTTTCAAGAAAATTTTATGCAAAGATCAATCTCAACCAATTTAAGCAAAGCTATTTGACTACCATGCGGTTTATCGAGAATCAGCTTGATAGTTTGAGAGATAATCGAGATCTTGCTCTGTTCAGCCTGTTTCTTTTCTTGCTGGTTTACTTCTGGGTGTATAAAACGAGAAGTAATATTACTGCAGCCTCACGCTGGTTTCCTTTTGCGGTTTACCCATTGGCTACGACCATCTTTTTTGGCTCAAGTCTCAATTTCTTCCTGGATATGATGCCAATCGATTATGATCTGCCGTTGCAATGGGAGGCACTTTTGTTCGTTTCGACTATGCTTGCAACGACCTTCCTTACCAAGCATCTTATAGAAGACAAGCTCCAGCGGCAACTGCTGAGACGTTTGGTTATATTCATGGCCGTGGCCATGAGTATGGTCGTTATTGATCTCCCTAAGCTATTTATTCTGCTCTATGTATTTTATGCTTCTATTTTTGCCCTCGTCTACTATTTTTATCAGCTTCCGAGTCTCAAAGGCAAAACGGATTTTACAGCATGGCTTAGACGAGTCGTGGGAATATTACCAGCTACTGTATTGCTTTTTGGTATCTCTGGCTATGACCAGCTTGCGGTCGTTCTCTTTTCGGCTGTGCTCTCGGCAGCTGTTGCCGTGCTTGTCGTTTGGATACTCTACCTGCTGCACTTAGGTGCCTTAGATTATATTCTTTCACGAATGCCGGTGGTCACGATCACAGAAAACCGGGAAATCATACTTAAAAGTCTGCGACCGACTATAGTGTGTATACATATTGTTCTCTTGCTTGCTATCCAGGCAACTATCTGGGATATCTATCCTAATGCGCATGTAGCATTTGTTGGAATTTTCATCAATGGTTTTAACATTTTTAATGTTCATGTCTCCCCTGGATTTTTTCTTATTATCTTTTTTGTAATCTATGGGGCTATGCTGGTGTCGAAGGCTATCCAGATGCTCTTATTAAATAAAATCCTTCCTCGCTATGGAGCGGAAAGAGGCGTCCAGTTATCAATCACCAGATTGACTCATTACGCTATTTTAACTGCTGGTTTTCTACTCATGTTGAATGTTCTGGGCTTTCAGCTCAATCAGCTTGCTCTCCTTGGTGGTGCATTAGGGGTGGGGATTGGTTTTGGTTTGCAGGCAATCGTCAACAATTTTACCAGCGGTCTGATTTTACTTTTTGAAAGACCTATTAAAGTTGGGGATACAATTCAGATAGGCCCCGAATTAGGAGAAGTAAAGAACCTCGGCCTTCGTGCCACTGTCATTCAGACATTTGATAACGCAGAAATAGTTGTTCCCAACTCCGACCTTATTACTTTGCAGGTCACCAACTGGACACTTGCAGAGAGGAAAGTAAGGGTTCGGATACCTGTTGGTGTGGCCTACGGATCAGATGTTGCTAGTGTTCTGAAAATTCTTCTTGCCTGTGGCGGAGCCAACCCAATGGTCCTAAGCACTCCACCGGCGACAGCATTTTTTTTGGCGTTTGGTGCAAGCTCTCTTGATTTTGAGCTCCGGGTCTGGGTACCCGATTTCCTTGATAAGTTGCAGGTATTAAGTGACTTGAATCAGGATATAGAAAATGAATTTGCTATCAATGACATTGAGATCCCATTTCCACAGACTGATCTCCATCTGCGTTCAGTTGATGAAGGCGCTGCCTCTTCCATGTGGGGATCTTCTGGCCCTGGTAAACCGAACGAGTTAACACAAAAGCATAGGACTAGAATTGGTGAATCTGATATCTCCGAAATCAACACAGAATCTACAGAAAAAGAAAATTGAGCTTATAATTGGTGGGGCAAAAAACGAGCGAGGCTATAGGCGAACAAGAGAAGGGGATTGCTAGAGAAAAAAGATCAGCAACAACAGTAGAGCAGTTGTTGCTGATCTTTGTATTATTACAGCTTTACAACATTTTGTGCAGCTGGTCCTTTTTGACCATCTACAACTTCAAAGCTAACGCGTTCGCCTTCAGAGAGAGATTTGAATCCGTCTGCATTAATAGCGGAATGATGGACAAATACATCCTGGCCTCCATCTTGTTCGATAAAACCAAAGCCCTTTGCATCATTAAACCACTTTACTGTTCCTTCTGCCATTGCTACTACTCCTGTGTAGTGGGGTCCATTTTTGCCCCTTTTTCGATTGCCTGATTGCTGTGTGCTGACTCAGGCATCAGCCTGCATTGCAGACTGAACTTTTTGTCTGTATTAATATACAGACAAATTATGTTAGCTTTGCTGTGACGATATTCGTCACTGGTAAAGCCCTAAAATTGTATGTTTTTTAACTACGCTACCCTTTGTGAGTCTTTTTCTCAACAAGGCAGCACCTTATTATTATCGACGCTTTTTCCCTTTCTTCTGAGGTTGCGCCTCGTTGCAGACCAGTGGACGATTTTTATAGTCTTTTTTGTTCAGCGTTTCCATGGCTCGATGGCCTTCTGATCTGGTCGACATTTCAACAAAGCCAAACCCCTTTGGGTTGCCTGAAAAATGATCAATTACAAGGTTGGTGTTAACAACTTCACCAAATTCGCTGAATAGCTGTAAAACCTCTGCTTCAGTTACATCATAAGGCAAATTGCCTATAAAGAGTTTCAATCTGTTGCTCTCCAGGGACTATGATCGGCAAGTATTTTACCGGCAAAAAAAATGCATTAAAGCTGCAAGATAACTGACGAGAAACGCTATGCGTGATCTGATTTATGTTAGGACATGACTCAGGCTATACAGTATATGCTATAGGAATACAAGAAAATAACAAAGAAGACAGCTAAGGCAAAGTAAGCTGTTTGGTTCAATAAATTGGTTTTAAAGAAAAGACAAAAGTAACCATTTAAACCCCGGAACCAATAGACTGTAATCACTTACCTCATAGCTGTTGATTTTTGCTGAATCCCCCCAAGATTCTGTCATATAACCACCTCGTGGTATTCCAATAAAATATGGGTTTCATCAGCCATTGTCAATCTTCATTCTAACATATGGTGTTTTACCAAGCTGAAAGAGAGCTGTTCGTCTGCTTTTGTTAGATAGGTTTGTCGGCCTGTTTCTTGCTGGCTTCGCGGAGGTAATATTCATAATCCCCTTCGTAGATTCGCATAGAACCATGATCAATTTCAAAGACCCGGTTCACCAGGGAGTGCAGGAAATGACGGTCATGGCTGACAAGGATGACGGTTCCCTCGAATTTTTGCAGGGCAGTTAAAAGTACGTCCCGGGATTGGATATCCAGATGGTTAGTCGGTTCATCGAGCACCAGAAAATTCAGGGGCTGACCTAGCAGTGTGGCGAGAATAACTCGGCTTTTTTCGCCGCCTGAAAGGTTGGCGATGCGTTTCTCCACATCGTCCCCCTGGAACAGAAAAGCAGCACAAAGATTACGTATCGTTCCGATATGTTCCAACGGGAAAAATTCCTGTACTGCTTCAAAGACAGTTTGCTCTGGTCGAAGCAGGTCCATGGCATGCTGGCTGAAATAACCTGTGGTGACCCCGACGCCAGGGATTACCTTGCCCTCAGTGGGGTCGGTGCTGCCGATAATGCTTTTTAGAAGAGTGGATTTCCCAGCGCCGTTTACCCCGACCACGGCGATTTTTTCCAACCGCCGCACAGTTCCGGAGAGTCCACTGAAAACGGGTATTTCCCTATCGTCATGACCTGTCCAGGATTTACCCAGGTTGTTGAGATGCAAGACATCATCACCGCTTCGTGGCGGTACCGGGAAATTAAATTTGATAGTTTTCTGCTCGGCTGGCAAGACGATGCGTTCAATTTTTTCAATCTTTTTTATTCGGGACTGGACCTGTGAAGCATGGGAGGCACGGGCAGCAAAGCGGGCAATGAATTCTTCTTCTTTGGCCAGCATTTCTTGCTGTCGGCGAAAACTGGCTTCGAGTTGCTGCCTTCGGATCTCTCGTTCCTGCAGGTAAAAATCAAAATTGCCGCTGTAGGTTGTCGTATCGCCGTTGGCCACCTCAATAATCCGGGAGACGATCCTATTCATACACTCCCGGTCATGACAGGTCATGAGCAGGGCGCCCTTAAATTCGGTGCGCAGCCATTCTTCCAGCCAGAGGATAGATTCGATATCCAGATGGTTGGTTGGTTCATCCAGTAGCAGCACATCCGGGTTGATAGTTAAAATTTTGGCAAGTGCGATGCGCATTTTCCAGCCGCCGCTGAAAAGTTCCACCGGACTGTTGAAATCATGGGGAGAAATTCCAAGCCCGGTGAGAATGGCCTGGGCTCGTGGTTCGAGATCGTAGCCACCACGCTGCTCAAACATCTCCACGCATTCACCGTAGCGCTCCAAAAGATCGGCCATTGCGTCATCTTCCATGGGTTCGGCCATTTCTGACTCCATGGCAGAAATCTTGATGCCGAGCTCGACAATATCACCGGCTGCGGACATTACCTCGGTGATAACAGAACGCCCAGACATCTCGCCTACATCCTGGGAAAAATAGCCAATAACGGTCTTTTTTGAGCAGGAAATATCACCTTTGTCGGCTTCTTCCTCTCCCGTGATTAGTCGAAATATGGTGGTTTTTCCGGTACCATTAGAGCCTACAAGACCAGTTTTTGTACCGGGGAGGATCTGTAGGCTGGCATTCCTGAACAGGACCTGCGAGCCGTGCTGCATGTGGATATTCGTTAAATGTATCATAATCTATAGTAAAGAAAAAATGGCTGGAAGCTACCATGACAGGGTAAACTGATGCAAGGAGATTTTTGTTCTTTGAAATTTGATGCCAGCAATCGGATTGTTCGCGACTTCAAGAGAGAAAAAAGGTAGGTTGCCGATATGACAACACGCACGTCACCTGTTAAATTATAAAGATAGAGTAATATGAAGAATACCCGACCTCGCACCCGTTCAGTCAAGAAAAAAATGAAAGTCGACGTCTTTACGGTCGAAAAAAAAGATACTCTTCTTGCCAGCCTGCTGGCTTTATTACCCCATAAAAGTCGTAACACTCTCAAGGCTCTTTTAAGAGACGGGCAGGTTTTAATCGACGGAACTCCCGTTACTCAATTCGATCATGGACTCAAACCTGGTCAAAGGCTTGAAGTACGGTGGGATAAAAAGACGCCTCAGCAGCAACCCCACGGCCTGAAGATTGTTTATGAGGATCAGGACCTTATAATAATCAATAAGCCATCCGGCCTCCTGACAATTGCTACCGCTAAGGAGAAGCGTAAAACAGCCTATGCGGTACTCAGCGATTATGTAAAAATGGAGGATCCGGAGAATAAGATATTTATCATCCATCGGCTTGATCGGGAAACATCGGGACTTCTCATGTTTGCCAAAAATGAACGGATCAAGGAAGAAATTCAGAAGACCTGGACTACAACGATTGACCAGCGAACCTACATAGGAGTTGTAGAAGGTGAGGTTCAACGGCAAGAGGGGACAATCACCTCCTGGTTGCATGAGAGCAAGGCTTTTATCGTCTATTCTTCTCAAAATTCGCAGCACGGTCAGAAAGCTGTCACCCACTATAAAAAGATTAAAGGAAATAAAAATTTTTCCCTGCTGCAGATCAATCTTGAAACCGGCAGAAAGCACCAGATCCGTGTCCATATGCAGGACATCAAGCATCCGATAATCGGTGATAGTAAATATGGCTCGACCCAGAGTCCTATCAGGCGCATGGGCCTACACGCACAGGTGCTTGCCTTCACGCATCCGAAAACTGGCAAAGCCTGCCGCTTTGAGACTGATGTCCCGAGAAAATTTCTGCAGCTTTTTTCATCTGGAGAAAAGCAGTAGTACCTCTTTTTTACAGGAAATCCATAGTTTTTGGGAGAGTAGCTTCGTTGGTTTCAATCCTAATGCCTGCCTCCATCAGTAATTTTCCTCAAGGCTTGCACTCGCGCTTCAATTGTTTCAAAACCGATTTTTATCGACGACATATGTAAGGAATTGTCTCCCCGTGCGACATCTTTATAGACGCTGGTCGCATTGTGTTTGTGTAAAAAACGGAAATTATAAACGAAAACAATGGAAGGCCTAGGAGGAAAAATCATGAAAAAATTAATTACAGTATACTTATCGTGGTAGCGGTTGTGCTGTTTTTAGTAAATAGATCCAACTCGGAAACTATTAAATAAAAGTAATGACAGACAATATTATCAAGTATTTAGTGTAATATGCAGGCAAGTTAAGACAAACTCTTAATAAGGCTTGCTGCAACAATATGAGAAGCTCACTCTCAAGAAGATTTTTTGAATTTGGAAAATTGAGCTCTTAGCTTATTCTGATTCAGAATAGGCACCGTCCAAAACCTCCCGCACTATTTTGGAAATCTTTTTTGTGAGCATCGGTTTTGGTATGAATGCTTTGATTCCAAATGCGGTTGCATCGTCTTTGTTAATCGAAGAGATTAAGCCACTACAGAGAATAACAGGGGTTCCTGGTCTAATTTGACTCAGCTCCGCCGCAAGCATTGTTCCTGTTATTTTGGGCATTGTTTCGTCGGTTATAACCAGATCAAATTTATGCGGATTCGCTTTGAACATTGTCAGTGCTGCGATACTGTTGGTGCATCCTGTTACGGAATAGCCTAATTTTTCAAGAAGTCTCTTGCCGAGGTCTACAAGCAGCTCCTCATCATCGACAAAAAGTATGTTTTCGCTGCCGTGGGGAAGCGCCTTCTCTCGTTCACGGGATGCAACCTCACTGACTTCTGCAACTATTGGAACTAAAATTTCGAATACAGATCCTGAGTCGGGAGTACTGGTAACATCTATTATTCCACCAAGGTCTCTAATGATGCTGTGGACAAAGGAGAGTCCCAGGCCTGTACCCTGGCCAGGGGCTTTGGTCGAAAAAAAAGGATCAAAGATGCGGTCTATGATATCGGGGGAAATTCCTGTCCCTGTGTCTTTTACCTGCAGTTTCATATATAGACCAGGGGAGAGTCCGGTCTTTGAAAACACGGATTGTGAGTTTAAAAGAGTGGAGTCGAGCGTGACTTCCAGCACACCTCCTTGGTCCATCATGGCATGTCCTGAATTGGAGCAGAGGTTCATCAACACTTGATGGAGCTGTGCAGGGTCAGCCAGAACAGTCACTTCTGTAAGGATCGAACGGCGTATTTCTATCGTCGTGGGCAGTGAGGCCTGCTGCAGTTTGAGTACGTCCTCTATTATTGGGTCAACCTGAACCGGTTGAATTTTTTGATCACTTTTGCGACTAAAGGAGAGGATCTGTTTGACAAGCGCTCCTGCTCGTTTTCCTGCACTGTAGACTTTGTCTAGGTCATTCCGAGTTGGATCCCCTTCGGACAGCTTCATCCGGGCGAGTTCGGTATAGCCCATCATCGCAGAAAGAATATTATTGAAATCATGAGCTATACCGTTTGCCAGGGTGCCAATTGCCTGGAGTTTTTGTGATTGTATAAGTTGTTTTTCTATCTTGTTTCTTTCGGTAATATCGAAAACACTGCCGACTATACCTGCAGTTTCTCCCCTTTCATCTGTAAATGTAGCCTTTTGAAAGATTACCGTCCTCTCTTCACCACTACTCTTTTGAAATTTCCACTCGTATTGTTGGGTTCCTGGATTTTCGAAAAGTTCACGGTCCTTTTCATCATATTTTTCTGCAATTTCTATAGGACCAAAATCAAAGACGGTTTTACCAATGATTTCTGATCTGGGTTTTCCAGCTAAATGCTCGAATGCTTTATTGCAGCCAAGGTATCGTTTCCATATATCTTTGTAAAAGACAGGAATGGGAATAGTTTCAATGAGTGTATTGAGGAATAACTGCTGTTTAAGGAGTGACTTTTGGGCAAATTGATTCTCTAATATTTCTTGACGCAACCTTTTAATGGTGCTTTTTAATGTAGTGGTTCGTTTTTTAACTAAATTTTCGAGTTCAGATCGATAACCTCGTAACTCTTTGTTTCGGATATTAGCTTCCAGGCACGATCCGATCCAACGTCCCATCAAGCGGACAAAGTTCTTCTCAACTTCACTAAATGGAGTGGTGCGGGGGACAGTACTTGAAAAATTAAGGGTGCCGTAAGGTTTGTCGTTAACCACAAGAGGCACGCCGATATAAGATTTAAGACCAAAAACTGAGTAGCAGGGATGTCCAGAATAAGGAGAATCAAGCACATCGTCTATATCGACCACATCTCTCTTTTTAACTGTCAAGGCACAATAGGTTGTGTTGAGGTCCAATACTTGATTTTTTTCTAAGGAGGCTTCGGGGGGATAAAAAAAAAGGACAGTATAATTGTTGTCAGATATATTACTAATAATTCCCAGGTCTAATCCGAGCATTGTTAATCCCTCTCGAAGTACTCGTCTAACCTGATCTTCAAAATCTACTGGGGTTTCAGTAATTAATTCACAAAGTGTCTGGAGATGGGTACTTTCATTCGTAGAATATTTTTGCTGGCTTTGAGCGTCGCCAAGATCTGGGGAAACGAGTCCTCCTGAATTTTTAGGTGTTGCCATAAGATTAGAAGAGTAGTTAAGGATCTTAAGAATAACTCTGGAAGAAACTCTGTCTTATTAGAATATGCATAAGAGTATTTCCTGTCAAACAAAGAGATTGCTGACGGAAAGAGGAAATCACGAACCAGCTGATCTGATGAAATATTCATTACGAAGAAAGGGACTTATGAAAAACAAATCCTACCGATGGATAATCGTTTTGGCAGGGGTCGCTGGCCTTTTTGCCAGCCTTGGTCTTGGGAGGTTTTCTCTTGGGATGATGTTGCCGTCAATGGGGGAGGCCCTGGCTCTCACATATAGTGAGATGGGGATGATTAGCACCGTAAACTTCTGTGGCTATCTGATGGCAGTTTTATTTTGTGGAATTCTGACCACACGATTTGGAGAGCGTGCACTCATTTTTGTTGCCCTGGCCCTGGTCTCTTTTTCAATGGTCCTTATCGGTTTCTCCAGTCATTACCTGCTGATTCTTCTACTCTATTTTCTGACGGGGGTTGGTAGCGCTCTTTCGAATGTTCCAATTATGGCCCTCATAGCTGTGTGGTTCGACGGTAGTAGCAGGGGGAGGGCGGCAGGGTTGTGTGTGATGGGAAATGGGTTAGCTATATTGGTTACCGGGAAAGCAGTTCCGGTATTGAATAAAATGGCGGGCGGTTGGCGGGTGAGTTGGATTACTCTTGGCTGTCTAGTCGGATGCATCGCATTTCTCTGTTTCTGTCTATTTCGAAATCGACCAGAAGACGATAAAAAGGGGTCGAAAGAGACTGCAACCACAGCTACTGTAGGAGAGGCAAAAATTAGCACAGCGCAACATACCGCCGGGAAAAATATATTTTACCACTGCGGCGCAATATATTTTCTCTTTGGCTGTACCTATGTAATTTATGTGACTTTTTTTGTAACTGCACTCGTTCAGGAGCGTGGGCTCAGTGAACAGGTGGCTGGTAATCTTTGGTCTTGGGTAGGGTTTATTAGTCTAGTTTCAGGACCACTCTTTGGTTACCTCTCCGATATTTACGGCAGGAAGACGACCCTGGCGGCTGTTTTTTGCATCCAGGCAACCGCATACCTGTTGGCTGCAGCACATTTTCCAATGTTCTCTGTTTATATTTCTCTAGGGTGTTTTGGTCTCGTTGCCTGGAGTATACCGACTATTATCGCCGCTCTGGTGGGAGACCATGCTGGCCCGGAACGGACTGCAGCAATGTTTGGTTTTGTAACCTTTGTCTTTGGTATCGGTCAGATTATTGGTCCGATCTGTGCCGGGTTTCTGGCTGAACAGAGTGGAAGCTTTTCCATCAGTTTTTTTCTTGCTGCGGTTTTGGCTGGGGGAGCAATGATACTGAGTTTGCTGCTCCCAGGTAAGAGACAGACTTTGTTGGAGCGCTAGTAGGTTTGAGTTAAATGTTGGACAATCGTTATATGTTTAAATCCTGCTCAAGGCGTTTTAGCTCAGGAATTATGGAAAAAATATTGTCTGAGATGAAGAAATACACTACAATGTCGGCCAATTTCAACAAAATTTCATGCTGGGTTGGTCGCTAAAAGGACGACAAGTCAGCTAAGTTTGCTCTACCCTGCAATCTTGAATTTCTATTATCATTTTTCCTTTGATAAGTCAGTACCATGTCCAAGCCTTTACAACATTCTCCTGACGAATTTAATCAACTCTTTGTCAAAGCGGTTGAAGACCATCAGAATGGGTCGCTGGATTTAGCTCATTCAGGTTACCTGAATCTGCTGGGCTATTTTCCTGAAGCGCCGCTTTTACACTATAATCTAGGCTTAGTCTACTATGAGCAGGAAGACTATGAAAAGAGTCGTAATTCCTTTGCCAGGGCGTATGACCTTAGTCCAGAAGATATGGATATCCTGTTTAATCTGGGCTTGACCCAGAAAAAGACGGGTGATCTTGAAGGGGCAATCATTTCCTATAAAAGGATATTGGAAAGTGATCCAACGAGCCTTGATACCCTCTATAATCTTGCCGGATGTTACAAAGATCTGAGGCAGCATGAAAAATCTATAGAAACCTATCTGGAGGTCTTGAAGTTATCGCCGGATTATTTGTCGGCTAACAATAATCTTGCCTACGTCTACCATCTTACCGGTGCGAGTGAGCGAGCTATTTTTTATTATAAGAAGGTGCTGGAATATAGACCTGAGCATCAGGCTGCAAAACATATGCTGGCAGCGCTTACCGATGCTGAGGTAACCGCGGCTCCTGAACCATATGTGCGGGAGGTGTTCGACAATTACTCTTCGCATTACGAAGAAAGTCTGGTGGTCGAATTGGAATACTGTGCTCCAGAGAGAATCAAAGATTTTTTTGATAAAGGAACCGATTGGAAAAAAGGATATGACCAGGGGCTCGATCTTGGTTGCGGGACTGGACTTGGTGGTCAGGCCTTTCATGATATAGTCAATGTGCTCGATGGGGTTGATCTGTCGGAGAAGATGATTGCCCTGGCGAAAGCCAAAAACATTTACCGAAAGTTGTACGCCGACAATATAATTACCCATCTCAAGTCCTCGGATGAGAGCTACGACTTCTATCTTGCTGCAGATGTCTTCATCTATGTGGGAGATCTTGTTGAAACGTTTACTCTCCTCAGAAAATGTGCCCGCCGGGATGCCTTGTTCTGTTTTTCCACAGAAACTGATGGGGGGCAGGGCTATCGACTGCAGCAAACCGGAAGATTTGCTTACGCTCCCTCCTATATAGAAAAGGTGGCCCAGGCGACCGGCTGGAAGGTTGCTGAGAGCCAAAGAACTCAACTCAGAAAGGAAAAAGATAACTGGTTGCAGGGTGATATCTGGTTTCTCCGACGTTCTGAGAGCATCTAACTTAGTGCTTTCTGGTTTCAGAAGGGTGAAAGAGAGTGAAACTCCAGAGGTTTGCACGTCTCAGGGTGGATAAATTGCAGATAGCTTGCATGGAGCATCATTTGGTTCCCCTCTTTGCCTTGGCCATAGAGGCTGTCGCCTGCTATTGGGGCGCCGAGACCCATGGGCCTTGGGTGGGCCGCGTGGACACGGAGCTGATGGGTTCGGCCGGTAAGGGGGGTGAACTCAATCCGGGTTCTGTTTCCCATGTTTTCCAGTTTTCGCCATTTGGTAATGCCCATCTTTCCCTGAACCGGGTCATAAATCTGTAAAGGTCGGTTGTCGGGATCGAGACGAAAAGCAAGATTAATATCTCCGCAGGATTGCCCGATAGTCCCCTCAACAATAGCTGTATATTTCTTTACTACGGCTCTTTTTTCGAACTGGCTTGAAAGATATCGATGGGCGTTAGCCGTTATGGCAAAGACCATGAGACCGGATGTGAACATGTCCAGCCTGTGAACGGCTGGCTGGGCTATCATCTTCGGGAAACGATGACGGAGTCTTGATGCCGCACAATCTTGTTTTTCCGGTCCTCTTCCTGGCACGGAAAGGAGTCCCCCTGGTTTATTGATCACGACAAGCTCGCTGTCCTGATAGAGGATCTCTATGTCTCTTTGCTGATTCATCATATGACCGATAGCGGGGAGTCTTCAAGACCGCAAAGCATAAAACCGAGAATCGGCAGACATTTTTCCACGCAGGAGGATGTAAAAGTGCCGTGTTGGTGTCCCCCCGCTTTGTTTTCTTTTCCCCAGAAAAATTCACTTATCCCTAAAGGGCGCATGTTATTTTTTGCGGCATAGTTGAGAAGTTTGGGCGCACAACAATCCCCTGTTCCGGTGGGGATACCGCTATCACCGATGAAGGCGTCATTGAGGGTGGCTGTTACTCCTTGAAAATTTGACAGCCTGTAGAGGCTGTGAATATCCCGCATCAATTGCCGGGAAAGTAGGCGACGTTTTTTCCTTTGAGCCAGCCAATTGCTTGAATGCGGTGAAAGTTGATCTATTTCTCGTCCGAGTTGTTTGATCTGTTTTTCTTTATCGACAGTTAAGGCGAGGAAATCATCTAACTCAAAGAGTGGTGGTACCCAGCCATCAGCCAGCCAGAGTCCGCTGTATTGGCCCGAGAAGGCTTGAAGGGTGACGGTCGTCCCGTCTGGCTTCAGACATTCCATCACTCCGAACATTTTGCCGCGGGTGGGACCAAAGAGTGGAGCTGTGCTCATTTTTGTATCGCTGCCTGGAGACATCGAAAAAAGATCGATTGTATTAAGGTTGTCAAATTGATGCATAAGTTCCCGGCAAAGCTGCTGGGTATTGCCGGGGCCCAGCCAATGTTCTCTTCTGCATCTCCTGCAAAAACCACCTGTTTGAACGTTTACTGGCGCGGTTACAGTTTTATTGGGAAATTTTTCCATCTTGTCTTCGGTTACTTTGGGTTTCGTTTGTAGCTGATACAGGCAGCAGGGGGGCCGCAGGTTGTTGACCATACACCGCAGAATACAATCTGCACAGCCCTTTTTCACCAAGGTGGCCTGGCCATTTCTCAGCCAAAAATTAGGGATAGTTTAGTGCAGCTTCGAAACAGTGGCTTCCTGAAACTACTCGAACGTGATACTATCACGGTGGCCAATTGGTTGGACGGTTTTTCTGTTAGCGAATGCATCAACAATGATTTGGATGGTGAAAGCAGAAAAGTTGTTGGGGAAAAGCAACAGGTGTTGGGGTATCGCATAATGCTGCATATATAAAAGGATGGAAAGCATGACCAGTCAGTTGGAAGAAACCGGTGCAGATTTTCAACAATTGGGCCCGGATCGAGTACTGAATCTTGTGGAGAAGGTGCTGGGAGTTCGTTGTAATAATCTGTTTCGGACGTTGAATAGTTATATTAACAGGGTTTTTGAAATTGAAACGGTGGAAAAGGAGCGGCTGGTGGTGAAGTTCTACCGGCCTGGGCGTTGGTCAAAAGCTGCCGTTTTAGATGAACACAGATTCCTTTTAGATCTGGTTGCACAGGAAATACCGGTTATTGCCCCTCTAGTTTTCCCAAATGGTGAGACCATAGCCGAAAGTGACAATCTGCTCTTTAGTGTTTTCCCTAAATTGGGAGGGCGAAGTGTAGATGAATTCAACGATGATCAATGGCTGCAATTAGGACGACTGCTCGGAAGAGTACACAGGGTAGGAGAGACCGTTAAAGCTGAACACAGAATTATCATGGCTCCCGAACACTCGACCCGCGAACAACTCGCCTATTTACTGGGATCACCCTGTGTGCCGGAGGAAATGAAACCGGCGCTTGAAAAGGCCGCTCTTGCAATTATTGCTGATATACAACGACTATTTAAGGAATCGGAAAGAATTCGCATCCATGGGGATTGCCATTTTTCTAATGTTATTCAAAGGCCCGGAGATTCATTTTATTTAATTGATTTTGATGATATGGCCATGGGCCCTCCGGTTCAGGATATTTGGATGGTCTTACCGGGTGAAGTTGATGAATCTTTTGTGGAACTCGATCTCTTTCTTGAAGGTTATGAGACTTTTCGTCCATTTGATCGAAGGAGCTTGCGGCTGATTGAGCCCCTCAGGGCTATGCGCTTTATCCATTATATGGCTTGGTGCGCACACCAGGTGGAAGGAGATGGTCTCACCCGAGCCATAGACGGATTTGGCTCGGGGGAATATTGGCGTAGTGAAATTGCCGATCTCATCGATCAGCGTGAAAGAATTGCCGATGGCTATTCACCCTCCGGTAATATGCTTTAACCGGTTTGAAAAAGGACATATCCTTGGTCTGCGCTCTTTTTAGCAGAACCATGATGCCATCCGTTTTGGCAAGCTTAAATTGTTCTGCTTTGTTACTTGAATGATCTTTTTGAAATTGAGGTTGTACTGCTCTGAGAGAGCAGTTACCTCCTTTTCCTTCAGGTAGAGACGTGACCAGGGGGTGGCAAAAGGCATAGCGACGGCAATGATATTTCCGCGTTTGGGTACGGGGAGATAGAGATTGCTTGTGAAGTGGGTGGCAAGATTTGTTTCGATCTCTTCTAATTGTTCTTTGTTATTACTCCAGAGATTACAGCTGACAACTCCGTTTGGAGTAAGCGAATTGGCGCACAGGCTAAAGAAAAGGTCCGAATAAACAGTCGGTGCCATGCCCTGATCATCAAAAGCATCGATTAAAATGAGATCATATTTTTTGGATCTGCTGTCTTGCAAAAAGCTGCGGCCGTCGGCGCAGTAAATGGAAATATTATTGTTATCAGGTAGTTGGAAATATTCTTTGGCTGCATTGATGATTTGTGGTAAGTAATCGACGGCATCTATCTGACACCTGGGGAAGTGGTGATGGAAAAAACGGACAAAGGATCCCGCACCGATCCCGACAATGAGAACACTCCTGGGCGAAGGGTTGAGCAGAAGCGCCGAAACCATATAGCAGGTGTATGACAAAATTAGTTCATGGGGATTGGCCAGGGACATACGACTCTGAAGAGAGCGGGAACCGAAATAGAGAGAGCGAAAGTCTCCTTTATCTTCGATTTCAACAAGATGATCGTTCCAGAAATCACTATGAACTAAACGATTGGGACAATGAGACATATTGTTAGCCGACCACGGTATGAGGAAAATTCTTACTGTAAAGGACTATTAATAACCTCCAGGGGTCGAGAACATACCGACAGGAAAAATGCGTGCCAAGTTTGTCAGGATTTGTGTTTTTGGCATCGTAATTACCTTGACGGGTTGGTTTTTTTTTTGGCATAATATCATTATACATGAGACTGGACATAAAGTGTCCATATTATCGGAGGAAGTATCTTTGGTAGCACAAGAGATAAAAAAGAAGATTCTCGTCATGGATGACGAGGATATGGTTGGAGAAATAGCCTGCCAGATGCTTGAATATCTCGGGTTTGAGGCCATGCGGGTCGCAGATGGGGTAGATGCCATTAAGGAGTATAAAAAGCATCAGGATAATGGCGCACCATTCACCGCAGTGATTATGGACCTTAGTATTCCTGGCGGGATGGGTGGTGAGCAAGCCGTCAGTGAGATTCTAAATCTTGACCGTGAGGCGAAGGTATTTGTGTCGAGTGGATACTCGACAGATCCAATCATGGTCAATTATCAAGATTATGGATTCACAGGAGGAATCGCTAAACCTTTTGATCTGGCAGCTATGCAGGCAGTACTCTCTTCGATCTCTTAATGGTTTGTTCTCCGTGGTAAATGATCAGAGACGTGACCTGTGACTGACTCTGCAAGTAAATATATCTATTTTACCACGGTTGTCACTTTCTGCTCATTATATGCAGCTCAACCGATTCAGCCGCTGTTTCAACACGAATTTCAACTCACTCATTTCCAGGCAATTCTGTTTACCACTCTGATGATGGCACCCCTTGGGGTGGCTCCTCTGTTCTACGGTTATCTCCTGGAGTCATTTTCGGCAAAGGTAATGGTGAGGTGGGCTCTATTTATCCTCGGCATTCTGGAGATTTTCTTTTCTTTGGCTGGAGATTACTTTACCCTACTGGCGATAAGGGCTGTGCAAGGGTTTATGATACCGGCTATTCTTACGTCCCTCATGAGTTATATCAGCTACTCTTCTCCTAAAGAAAAGGTGCAGCACGCTATAGCGGCCTATATAGCAGCGACTATTTTAGGTGGTTTTTTGGGTCGTTTTCTCTCAGGCGTGTGCACCGATCTCTTTGGTTGGCGTTTTTTCTTTTTTATTCTCGGTCTGCTGCTTCTTTTTAATTGTTATCTCCTTAAAAGCATGGTCAGGGATGCAAAGATGCATTACGCCAGGCCTAAGCTGAGTGAAATTGTCACCTTGCTGCGGGCAAAAGAGTTCTTCTGGCTTTATACATCGATCTTTTGTCTTTTTTTTGTCTTTGCAGCCTTGATGAATTTTCTGCCCTTTGAATTGAAAAGAATAGACCCCGCCCTCGGGGAGACAGGAATAGGGCTCTTGTATCTTGGTTATAGCATGGGAATTTTGGTTTCGTTGAATACCAGAAGGATTATCAACCGTTTCGGTAATGAATCCGATGCCATTGGTGTAGGCATTCTGGTTTTTGGTGTGGGGACCCTTTTCTTTCTGATAGAAAATTACACAGTAATGTTTATTACCATGTTTGTTTTCTGTGCCGGACTTTTCACGGCCCATTCACTTCTTTCAGGTTTTGTTAATAAGCTTGCCCGGCAGAATAAAGCAATTGCAAATGGTCTCTATATTTCCTTCTATTATACCGGCGGCACGCTGGGGTCTGTATTGCCTGGAGCTATCTATCAGTGGTTTGGCTGGCAGATTTTCCTCATGCAGCTCTTTTCCATGGTCTGTCTCGCTCTCTTTCTAACCCGGCGTCTAAAAACTGCGGTTAAAACTCTAGGTACTCCTTAGAAAAAATTGATGTTGCTCAGCCCTCAGGATCATCCTCGATAACCAGCATTTTCTTCCACAGACCCCGCCGGTAACGTAACGCGGAGATGAGAAAGAGGACGACAATAAACACAAGTATCCAGAGCCAGGCGCTGGTGATGGAAATCTCGAAATATTCAATGCCGATATACACCGGAAGAATAAGACAGATCGGGGAGGCAATCCCGATGGCAATCATCATGAATCGGGTATCCCCAGCACCTCTTAAAGCGCCGCTGAATACCATGTACAGCGCGTCGAAAAAAAGATAGGCAGCGACAATCTTTAATATTGTTTTTCCATAGCCAAATATCAGTTGCTGGGAGGCTATTCCCTGTTCAGGGGCCATGAATGGGGCAAGTACAAAATCAGGAGCAAAGATGAAAATGAGGTCTATCACCAGAATGTAAGCAATAATGAGCTGGCATCCGCTGCGGACATAATAGGCAGCAAGGGCTGGCTTTTTTTTACCTAAGGCTTGGCCGACGAGTACGCTCATCCCCTGGGAAAGCCCCATTGATGGCATGAATGCCAGGGCATTAATAGAAAGAACGATATTGGTGGCGGCCAGTTCGGCCTTGCCAATGCGGCCAACAAGAAGAATGAACATGGTGAAGGCCAAAATATCCATGGTAAACTGGAGAGATCCCGGAATCCCGAAGCGCATTAGTCTAACAAAAATTTCCCTGTTGAACCGGAAACTGGAATAAACACCAAAACGATGGTTGTTTTTTCTGGTAAATATCAATCCGGCAAGAAAAATCACATTAACACCCCAGGCAACCACCGTGGCGATGGCGGCACCCTCTATACCGAGTTGTGGCAGACCCCAACGACCAAATATCAGGGCATAATCCAGGGGGATATTGATAAAGACGCCCAAAAAGGTGATGGCCATTACCGGCCTGGTGAGCCCCCTGCCGGTAAAAAAAGTAGACAGAGTTGCCATGGCAATATGAAGCACGGAACCTTTGCAGAGGATAGAAAAATATATCTCTTCGAGTTGCTGAACTCCCTCTGGGTGACCCGCCAGAGCAAATATAGGTTTTGTTGCAAAGATAGCAACCAGCCAGAGAAAAAGGCCGGATGCGAGGGTGAAATAAATTCCCTGCCAAAGTACAACCCCTATCTTGCGAGGATTTCCCCTGCCGGTATACTGTGCGATAAAGACCCCGGCGTAACCACCTACACCCCCGAAAAAGGCCAGGAACAGAAATGAGGTGATACCTGCAGGGAGTGCTGCGGAAATGGCATCTATTGAGTAGTTGGCCAGAAATACCCGGTCAGTGAACTCCATGACCGTCGTCGCAGACAGGCTGATGACCAGCGGCAGGCAGACTCTTAGTACTTCCCGGTGGCGGCTGTATTGCAATAATTGTTTGAAAAAATCGGGCATCTTTTGTGGTGGTTATGGCAAAAAAGAGTATAACATGGCAAACTTGCCATGGCAGGACCCTGTTAATACACCAACTTCGGGACAATGACCACTTAAAGTTGATGATTGAAAAACGTACGCTTTATTTGCGAACAATACCAAAGCCCACTCATTATCATACACAACGATGCAACAAGTAATCATTGATAAAGGAAAATGCACAGGCTGCGGAGTCTGTGTGACAATATGTCCTTACCGGGCCATTGAAGTGTTGGATGGGATGGCTGAGTATATTCTCGAGGATTGTTTTCTCTGCGGGCAGTGTCAGGCTGTTTGTCCGGAAGATGCCGTTCGACTTCCCGCATTAGCTCTGAACTTGGAGCTGGTCACCATGGTAGAAAAAGAAACAACAATCCCCCCTGGAACAACGGACCCAGCTGAGCTTGTCTCTCTCATGCGCTCCAGGAGGTCTTGTCGAAAATACCTCAATAAGGCGGTGGATCTGGCAATGTTGGAGGATCTGGTGAAAATAGGGACGACTGCTCCTTCCGGGACGAATAGCCAGTCCTGGAATTTTATCATCTTACCGACAGTTGACGATGTGCACGTTTTGGGAGAGATGGTCGCTGACTATTATCGTAAACTGAACCGGCTGGCCGAAAATGCTTTTTTGCGGTTTATTATGAAAATGATAGGTCGGGACAGCCTGGGACAATATTACCGCAGGTACCACGACTCTGTAGCTGATGCTCTAGAGGAATGGGACGCAAAGGGGACAGACCGACTCTTTCATGGTGCTGTTGCGGCCATTCTCGTTACCGGGAAAAAAGATGCGAGTTGTCCCGCAGAAGATGCACTGTTGGCAACTCAAAATATTTTGTTAGCCGCCCATACCATGGGGCTCGGCAGTTGTCTTATAGGTTTTGTTGTCGAGGCGATGCGCCGGGAGCCTGAAATAAGACAGCAGCTGGGAATCAATGGTGGCGAGGAAATTTATAGTGTTATTGCCCTTGGATATCCGGCGGTAAACTACCTCCGGCCGGCAAACCGCAAACCTGTGGTTCCGCGGATTCTTAAGCTCACTTAGAAGAGCTAATAAAACACACAAAGTAGAGGAGAAGATTGAAATGGAACGTTCAGAGCAATTGAGGATAGTTCTCTACTCGTTTGGGTTTAAATACGGCACTCCCGTAGATGTGAACCTGGTATGGGATGTTCGCTTCCTCCCTAATCCATATTGGGTTGAGGACTTGCGGCCCAAAACCGGCAAGGTGAATGAGGTTGCCGAATATGTTCTTCAGAGTGACGAGGGGAAATCGTTTTTCCTCCATTTTGAACCTTTGTTGCAATTTCTTGTTGAGCAAAACACTGCTGCCGGGAAAAAAACTGTTCGAATCGCAATTGGTTGTACAGGGGGAAGGCATCGGTCTGTTGCAGTTACCGAGAAAATCGCCATATTTCTGTCAAAATTTCCGGTTAAACTCTCAGTGTTCCATAGAGATATTGAAAGAGATGGTAAGGTTGTTGACTGATAGCACACTTACTAAAATACTCAGAATTTACAGATCCTTTCTCTGATTTTCTCATTTGTTTCAATATTTTCTCACCTAGCTGCGACTCATATTCGTCTAAAAAAATTATAGTAGGGAAATTCTACCTAGGTCTCTTCTGCTGATTGGGTAATTTTTACCTAGTTTATCCATTTTTCTATCTTTGTTCTTTTCTGCTTGTCATATAAAAAAATGTAATATCAGTGCATTGCCTTTTTTTTACTTCCTGGCATCCCTGTTGCATTTCTTAAGGTACAAGATGATGGTCAAGGTAATAACCATCCTAAAATTTTAAAAGACTTAAGAAAAAAGTGGTTTGCAACAGCAATCACTACAACTGGAAAACAGAACAAGGAGAATGATATGAAAAAGAAAATAGTGGCACTTGCACTTATTACAGGACTTACAATGGCAACAGTGGCATCGGCGAACTGGACTAGAGGACAAAGAGGATATGGTGACTGTCCGCAGGTGCAAAGTCAGATGTTCCAACAATTGGATCAAGCGACCCAGGATAAAATTAAACAATTTTTTAAAGATACCCAGCCATTACACAAGGAAATGGCTATGAAGCGAGCAGAAAAACAGGCTCTTATGCGAAGTGAAAGCCCGGATCCGCAGGCAGTTGCCAAAGTAACCGGAGAGCTGTTTGATCTCAGGGTAAGTATGCACGAAAAAGCCGAACTCGCAGGAGTTGATCAATATGTCGGCCCTGGTCGCATGGGTGGTAAGGGCGGAATGGGATATAAGGGGCGAGGTCACGGCTGTGGTAAAGGACAAGGCCTGGGGATGCTGAACAATAGTGGTTCAATGTAACAAATTCTCTCCCCTTCTCTCCCCCCTAGCCCTGTTTGCAGCTTATTATCTGTCCCCTCAAGATGATAGTTGCAAATGGGGCATTTTTATTTCTAAAGCAGCACTCCCATTTTTGTGTATGGTAATTACCTTATGTCAAATTGGTTTTTAAACTACTTCTTTGACTAGCAGGTGTGAAATATGAAAATTGTCTCGCTCCCTTGTTCGTTTGATAACTATGGGTATCTCATCATTTGTGAAGAAACGGGAGAAGCCGCTATTGTTGATCCTGCCGAATTTTATCCTCTTTCATGTGAGATTGAACGAAGTGGTGTTCGTTTACAGTCAATTTATTGCACCCATCACCACGCCGATCACATTGGCGGGTTGGAAGACTTGCTTGATGAATTTCCAGGTCTCTCTGTTTACGGACATGAGAGTGATGAGCGAAGGATCCCGGGCATGAATCGCTCCCTTACAGATGGGAGTGATATTCGAATTGGCAATATTAAGGGACAGGTCATACATACGCCCGGGCATACCAGTGGCAGTATCTGTTACCATGTCGAGGATGCTCTCTTCACCGGTGACACGCTCTTTGGTGCCGGATGCGGTAGATTGTTTGAGGGGAGTCCGAAGCAAATGTATGATGCCTTAAACAGAAGAATAAAACTCCTCCCTCCCCAGACAAAAGTATATTTCGGCCATGAGTATACTATCCAGAACCTCAAATTTGCAGATTTTATCGAGCCGGACAATGAATTGGTCAGACAACGGTTGGAACTGGCAGTTGGTGCGCGAGAAAATGGACAGCTGACCACACCCTCTACTCTCAAGCTCGAGTGTGAGACCAACCCTTTCCTGCGCTGTGAAGAGGAGGGTGTTATCGGGAGTGTGACCGAGAAACTGCTGGGAGAAGCAGTTGATCCAGTATCGGTGTTCACCGCTCTTCGTCGAGTAAAGGACAGTTTTTGATGTGCAAAGAGCCTTTCTGCAGGGGCTCTTTACTTTACTTACATGATAATACCTCTTGGCTCCCGGTTCCAAAGATGAGTGGATCAGACAATGGATTCCCAAAACCATCGTTGACCTTCAAACAATAATCGGCTAGATGTCTCTGGACCGGTTGTAATTCCTTGATAGAGAATGCCGGGATTTATGATTTATGGTTTCGATGCCGTTTTTTTCCGATATCTGTAAGGAACCAAGTACACTAAAATGCGCAAAAAATGGGAGGAATTGAAGATGAAAAAGCTCTTAACAGCTGCCTTGCTATGCACCTTTATCTGTCTGCAAGGACTTACGGTTCACGGGACCACAATTTCGGTGAGCCAGTTCGTTGAACACCCGGCCCTTGATGCTGTACTCCTGGGTTTTCAGGACTATCTGAAAGAAAAAGGAATTGATGCGAAATATAATGTCCATAATGCCCAGGCGAATATGGGAACAGCCAGTCAGATTGCCCAACAAATGGTTGGAGAAAAAGCTGATTTGCTTGTGGCCATAGCTACTCCTTCCGCTCAGACGTGTGTTCAGGCACTCAGCAAGGCTCCGGCCGATCTCAAACGTCCCTTTTTGTTTACTGCCGTGACTGATCCTGTTGCAGCAGGACTGGTAAAGGATCTGCAGAAGCCCGATCCTGGTATTACCGGGGTGTCTGATCTTCTACCTATCGAAGAACATATCAAGATGGTGTTGACATTTAAAAGTGATATTAAAATACTTGGCTTACTCTACAATGCCGGGGAAGCCAATTCGAAAGCGACCATTGCTTCTATTAAGGCGTTGCGTGGCAAACTGGGTTTTGAGACGGTTGAAGCCACTGCCTCAAAGACTGCCGACGTTTATCAGGCCGCAAAAAGCCTGGTTGGCCGAGCTGATGCTATCTTTATTCCCACCGATAATACCATTATTTCGGCTCTCGAATCGGTGATAAAAGTTGGGGTGCAGAATAAACTACCGGTGTTTGCAGCAGACGTTGATTCGGTAGAAAGAGGAGCTGTTGCCGCTATGGGGTTTGACTATTATAAACATGGCTATCAGACAGGGGCGATTGCTGAGAGAATTATTAACGGTGAAAAACCTGAAATGATTCCTGTACAGTTCCAGAAAGATCTGCAATTGTACATCAATGCCAACTTCTCCAAGCAGATGGGAGTTACTCCGCCAGAAGTATTACTGAAGAAGGCAACAAAAGTTTACCAGTAAAAATCAGAAATGATGGACTCGTAAAAAAAGTCTGATCTACGAGGCGTAGATCAGACTTTTTCATGAGCCATCCAAGAACTTCGAACACTTTTTTTAAAAGAACGTCAAAAAATCATCATGACTTTATATGCAGCTCTTGGTGCCGTCGAGCAGGGATTTGTCTACGGTATAATGGTCATCGGGGTGTATCTCACCTTTCGGATCCTGGATTTTCCAGATCTCACCGTCGATGGTAGTTTACCTCTCGGGGCCGCGATCTCGGCGGTGGCAATCACCAGCGGGGTTAATCCCTATCTTTCCCTTGTTTTCGCCCTTGCTGGAGGCTTTGCCGCCGGAATGGTTACAGCATTTTTGAACACCAAGTTCAAGATTCTCCACCTGCTTGCCTCGATTTTAACAATGATCGCCCTGTATTCCATCAATATCCGCATTATGTCCGGCCCAAATGTCGCTCTTCTGGGTGTCAATACGGTTTTTGATTCGGTAACCAATTTGGGGGTTCCTGCTCATTATGCCGGTTTAATAATTTTTGGTGCCTTTGCCCTGTTGGTGCTCTCCTTTATTATCTGGTTTCTGGGGACGGAACTGGGACAGGCAATCCTTGCCACCGGAGATAATCCGCAGATGATAAGAAGCCTTGGGGTGAATACCAACACCATTATTATCCTGGGAGTTGGTCTGTCGAACGGGCTAGTTGCTCTGAGTGGGGCACTGGTCGCCCAAAACCAGGGCGCTGCCGATGTCGGGATGGGGATAGGCACCATTGTCGCTGGACTTGCCTCGGTCATTATTGGTGAGACTGTCTTTGGTTGCAAAACCATGCCCAGAGCTTTTATCGCCGCCCTGCTAGGCTCTATTGTCTATCGTCTGGCCATAGCCTTGGCCTTAGGGCTTGAATTTGGTAATTTTCGCTTTAATCCAAGTGACTTAAACCTGATAACAGCCTTGCTTGTCATCGGGGCACTCATTACACCTAACCTCAAGAAGAGATTGATTCAACGGTGATTAGATTAGATCAAATTGTAAAGTATTTTCACAAGGGGAGTGTGAATGAGGTTTTTGCCCTCAACGACATCAATCTTCAGATTGACGAGGGTGATTTCATCACAGTGATTGGCTCAAACGGCGCGGGGAAATCGACCTTGCTGAACGCCATAGCCGGTGGTTTTTTTCCTGATTCCGGACGGATTACCATTGCCGACCAGGATGTTACTGGCTGGCCCGAGCATAAAAGGGCTAAATTAATATCCAGGGTTTTTCAGGATCCGCTACTGGGTACCTGTCCTTCAGCGACTCTTGAGCAGAATATGGCTCTGGCTAGGTTGCGTGGTAAAAAAAGAGGATTAGGCAGGGGAGTCAAGAACCGCGACCGAGAACATTTCCGGGAAGAATTGAAGCAACTGGGGCTTGGCCTTGAAAATCGTCTGCTCGATAAGGTTGGTTTGCTTTCAGGAGGCCAGCGACAGGCGCTGACCATGCTTATGGCCACGATGATCAAACCGGAAGTATTACTCCTTGATGAACATATCGCCGCCCTCGATCCTAAAACAGCCAGCCAGATCCTTAAACTGACCCAGGAGATTGTAAAGGGGCAGAAGCTCACAACTCTGATGATTACCCATAACATGAAGCATGCTATCAGTTTTGGTAACCGGCTCATTATGCTGCATCAGGGGAGGATACTTATTGATGTACACGGCAAGGAAAAGGAGAACCTGACGGTAAAAGATCTTCTTGAGCAGTTCTACAACGCACAGGGCGAGGAATTAGCGATGGATTCTCTTTTGCTCACTTAAGTGTTTATTGCTCTAGCAGCCTGCAACAAATTAAGGGCAGCACCAGAGTGCTGTTTTTTGCAGTCTGTAGATGAGTTTTGACGTCGTTCCACCCGCCATATTAAAACCTTTCATCAAATTATGTTCCTGTCCATGCAAGCCTACTGCTACTGCCGCATAGCCGCCTTTGTCAATTTCACTCAAAATTGATCCGGTTACGGTTAATCCCCAGGTTACCTTTTGCTTGATACGTTCGCTCTTGACATCGTGCTCATTAAGTATCGATTCAGCCCGTTCAAAGATCTCTTTAGAGGCGCCACTGATGCCGTTAGCAACATGGAACAGAGTCACGTTATGCTGGTCCTGAGCAGAAAGGATGTATCCAACATGGTCAGCTGCTCTATAGGCGTTTTCCGAGCCGTCGATGCAGAGCAAGACGTTTTTCCTGTCGTGCTCGTTTTCGGGGCAGATCCACAGGGGGGAGGTGCAGCACGTGTCTTTAATCATGTTTTGCGCCACCTCATCCCCTGGTCGTTCAAATGCCCACTGCAGGGTGTAAGATGCGCGTTGGCCAAGAATGATTGCATCATAAAGACCATCGGATCCTTCCGTCAGGATGTCTTTAACTTTGCCGTAACGCTCTGCGACAGTTTTCGTTATCACATGATCGATGGACATTCTGCTTTTAGCCAGCAAAGAAATCGCTTTGTCAATCGACCTTCTTGCCCCTGTGGTGAGATTGCCTGAAACTTTTTCGTCGGGGTGGGCCCACATCTCATTGAGAGCCTTATTCACGTTGTTATCGTCTAATCGGCAAATATGGAGAAGGGTGAGATTGTGTTCTGACATCTCTTTAAAAAACGAACAAATGAATCGGACCCCATAGAGATGCTCGACATCGTTACTAATGGTGACCAAAAAATGTTTTTTCATAGGAGTAGCATTGGCTTTTGATGATAGTTAGGATATGAGGTGTGCTGGTGTAACAATAAGGCGAAGCTCCAAGTAAATCAACGAGAGAGCATGGCATCGACAATCAGCTGCCATGAAAACATATGACGAAATTACTTTTGGGATTTCCTCTTGCAGCCCTTATCGGGCTTGCAGGGCTTTTGCTGGCTGGTTGTGCGACCTACTATGACGGCCAGAAATCCGATCATTTTGATGGTAAGAGGTTCTTTAATCCTGGTAAACCTATAAACAAAGGACTTGGTTCTTTTCTCAAATGGCGATTCACTGCCGAGAGGCAGGAATGGCCAGAGTACACAGAACTTCTTGCCTACGATCATCCACCTGAACGGGTTTTTGGTGATCAACTTCGTGTTTCTTTTGTTGGACATGCAACAGTGTTGATTCAAACCCAGGGGCTTAATATCCTGACGGATCCGGTATGGGCAGAGCGGACAAGTCCAGTGCAGTGGGCCGGACCCAGTCGTGTCCATCCGCCTGGAATTGCGTTTGAGGAGCTGCCGCCAATTGATCTCGTCTTGATCAGCCATAATCACTACGACCATCTCGATTTAGCGACCCTAAACCGACTTTGGGACCATTCAAAACCTCGGATCATTGTCCCCCTTGGTAACGACCAGATTATTGGTGATTACAATCCTGCCATAGTTTCAGAAGCCTATGATTGGGGTGATGTTGTGCAGATTACCTCGGAGGTGGCAGTGCATCTTGAACCAATGCATCACTGGTCCGCAAGGGGACTGTTCGATCGTAACCGTGCCTTGTGGGCGGCATTCACCATTACTTCACCCGGTGGTAACATCTATTTTGCTGGAGACAGCGGTTACGGTAATGGTGAATACTTTCGAGCAGCGAAAGACAAATTTCAATTATTCAGATTGGCCATTGTGCCGATAGGTGATTACGATCCGCGGTGGTTCATGGCCTATGGCCATATGAACCCGGAAGAAAGTGTTCTGACCTATGAGGATCTCGGACGTCCTCAGCTCCTGCCCATTCACTACGGTATGTTCCCACTTGCTGATACTGGTTATGAACAACCTTTAGTGGATCTTCGTGAGCAAATGGTTGCTCATTTGGTTGAAGAGGGGAAAATTGTGCCTCTAAAGGCTGGAGAGAGCTGGGATGTTCCCAGATAAGTGATGGAATGTGTATCAGTTTAGTGCCGCGGCCTTATAAGAGAAGGATTTTTTGCCAATCTAGCTGGTGAAATGTTTTATGTAGCATATGGTCATCATCTTCAATACGAATTTTAATATCTGTAAATGTTGCTCTGGCCAAGGGGGTAACTAGAGTTGCCGGGGTCACTGTATCGTGTCTTCCAACAATGAGAAGTGTGGGGATCTGCAAGAGCTCAGCTGGTGGCTGGTAACCTTCAAAATTAAGAGCTGGAGCCATCAGAATCAGGCGGGTAACTTGTTTTGGATGACTCGTTGCGTAACAAGTGGCCATCAGGCCGCCAAAACTTGAGCCGACCAAGATCAACTGCTGCTGGTTTGTGCAGAGTGTCTTCAGCTGTTGCAGCCGATTTGCCAGGGTACCCTCAAAATCTGGACACAGCACATGGGGGAAGTTTTTGGCAAAAAAACGTCCTTTCGTCCCTTTTCCTGAAGAATCAAGGCCGTGGAGAAAGTAAGTTGTTGTTTCCGGTATCATTACCATTAGGTCCAGTTGAAGGGTTTAGGGAATGATCTTGCTTTTTACAAACAGTTCACATCTTGTTGAGTAGGAAAATCAGATAAATACTATAGCAGTGTAACTGCTCTGACGCATACCATTTTTTGCTAAAATCTTTTGAAGAAGATAGTGCAAGAAAAAATGCGAGTAACAGCTCTATGCCGTTACTCGCAGGAATGAGGGGGGACAGTTACTAATTGAGTTTTTTTCTTAATTGATAGTGATCTTCTTTACAACCTGTTCTTCTGGTTTTGGAATCTCCAGCTTGAGGATACCCTTATCGAAGGTTGCCTTCACACTATCGCCGTTTACCTCGAAAGGCAGATTAAAAGTTCGCTCAAATTTGCCATATCTCCTCTCTCTTCGGTAAAAGTTCTCTTCATTTATTTCTTCGTCATTTTTACGTTCTCCTCCAAGGGTGACAAGTTTGCCTTTGACATCGACGGAAATGTCTTCTTTGGCAACTCCAGGCAGTTCAGCATTGATGAAGATGGAGTCATCTTTTTCATAGATATCGACTTTGAGGTTCAGACTTTCCTGTAGACTTGCCCGAGGTCCTGTCATGACCATTGGACTGAAGAAATCGCTGAACAGATCATCAAATAGTCTGGTACCCATATTGCTCCGGGATTGCAGTCTGCTGTGTGGGTTGTAACGTACGAGATTCATGTTTTTCTCCTTTAGTTGTTTTTTAATGTTATTGACCATGTACTGCTTTCTTACATTTTTTAGTTTATCTCTTTGATGAAAATGGTAATAATGGAATAAGTAAAGTCAATATAAAAAATATTACTTTTTGTAAAAAATGTAAAAAGTAATTTAAGCTAAAGCGAAAAATGGGAGTAAGGAACCATGGCAGATAAGAGAAAACCCTTAATTCGTCTGGAAATAACAGAGGAGACCACTGCTGGCTTGCGTGGCAGGCAATCGGTAAGGACCACCTTTAAACTATCGGAACGATCTATTGATGCCTTGAGTATTCTCGCAGGCCAACTGGGTATAAAACAGAAATCGCTTTTTGATCATTTAATAGAGGATACTCAAGCCTTAAAGACTATAGCCAAAGATTTTGATGATTTCAGCAGCCGGATGCACAGGGTTGCAAAAACCTATGTGGTATCAAGGAAATCTTTGGAAAGTCTTGAAAGGGTGTCTCTGCAATACGATACTCCAAGGGATGCCCTTGTTGAATATTCAATTGAAAGGATCCTGCCGCTGTTGGCTCGGGAGAAGGAAAAGCATAGAAAACGTAAATTGCTCCTTGAAGACTTGCATGGATACCTGCAGCACGGGACCAAACTCTTGCAACAGGCTCAAGACGATTTAGGGCAGGATGATCCCGTTTTCCTGGAAATGCTTAACATGATGCGGGTGGTAAAAAACTGTTGTCGGGGAGTTGGGCAGTCTGTGGCTAAAGGCAATAAAATAGAAGATTTCTAGTACCTTACAGATTGTTTTTGTTCATGAAAAACAAGAAAATAATCTGCGAAAGGCACCTATCCCCGCAAAGCACGGGGACTGAAATGCACCCCTCAAGGGGGTCTAAAAAAAGTCCCGGCTTACCTTCCCGTTTACCGGGGTTAGTGGATTTCTATCAAATAAGCAGGCTAAAGAGGAAAATATGCTTAATCCTTTTACCGCATCGGCGAAAATAAGCCGGATTCAACAAGACGTTCTGCAACCTCTTTACACCATGCATTCCGGCCAGGAACGTGCTGATCATGCATGGCTGTTGGTTGAAACGGGCAGGGCAATCGCCAAGCATCAGAGCTATATTGAGGAGGTGTGTTGCAGCCGTCTTGTGGCGATCATCTTTAAAATTGTTAAGCTTCTCGGTGGTGCCGACCAACTGACTGAAGATGATTTTGAAAGATTTACCGCCTATGTGACCGACGGAGGCATAAAAGCCATGATCAAGATGCTCTTGGCATCAGATAAGGAAAAAACATTTATTGCTGAATTACAGCACCTGCCTGTCCATGTTCAGGCAAATGCGCCGCAGATGCTCGAAAAATCAAAAAGCCTGCACAAAGATTTCATCACCGGTTTCTTTAAAGAGAATTACGGCTCTCTTAAAAATAGTCCGCATAAGCTCAAAGAAAATCTTTCTAAATCAAATGATTTCATAGAAAGGCTCAGCTTGCTTGCAGCGGATAATCTGAAAAGAAGAAGTGTCACGGATTAGAGTAAAACCTGAGATTTAGTCCTGGGATAGCTTTAAATGAGTACCATTATCGGAAGTGAAATAAAGTATTGCCTGGGGTGCAGTTGTAAGCTAGGATTTGCTACGGATCTTGCCAAGATGTAATGATATTACAGTTAATCTTTTTGGGGGCTATGATGAACCGAATCCTGCTGATTTTCTCCTTTTTCTTCCTCCTTTTTCTTACAGGTTGTGGCCAGAAGGGACTTCCTCCCGTTAGTTTTGTCAAACCAGTACAACCAATCGATTACCTCAATGAGGTTCGCCCTGTGTTGGTCAAAAGGTGTGTGGTTTGCCACAGCTGTTACAACTCCCCCTGCCAGCTCAAACTCAGTTCCTTTGAGGGACTTGATCGGGGGGCAAGTAAAAAAGCTGTATATAACTCTGAGCGACTGAAAACCATGGAGCCGACAAGGCTTTTTATGGACGCCCAGACTACCGAGGAGTGGCGGGGAAAAAACTTTTATAGTGTTACCCAAAATACAGCAGAAGAGAATTATAACAACTCCATCTTGATGCAGTTTATCGCCCATAAGCAGAACAATCCTATACAGAACATGGATAAATTCTATCCAGAAGCCGAAGACCTCACTTGTGCCAACTCTGATAAAGAATTGGGTGCCTATCTCAATAAACACCCCAACCGTGGCATGCCTTTTGGTTTTCCGCCTTTGACTGAAAACGAGTTCAATATCATTGCCGGATGGTTGTCACAAGGAGCAGAAGGACCAGACGATGTCCAGCAGGCTAAACTACAAGCGATACCTGACGCGGACCAGGCCAAGATCAATCAATGGGAAAAGTTTTTCAATAATCAGAATGCCAAACATGCCATGACCGCAAGATATCTCTATGAACACCTGTTTCTTGCCCATATAAAGTTTGATACCCCGGATAATATATTTTATGAACTGGTTCGTTCGCGGACCCCGTCAGGAAAAAAGATTGATGTAATAGCGACAGATCTGCCCTACGATGATCCAAAAGTAGACAAATTTTACTACCGGTTACGCAAAATTCACTCCACCATCGTTCATAAGACCCATATGGTATTTGAATTTTCGGACAAGCAATATGACAGATTGCATGAGTTGTTTATCGATCCAGAGTGGCTGCTTGTGCCAACTCGAGTCGGCTATGAAAAACGGCTCAGTGCTAATCCCTTCAGAGCCTTTGAGCAAATTCCACCCAGGTCTCGGTACCAGTTCCTCCTCGACAATATACACTACATTATAATGACTTTTATTCGGGGGCCTGTTTGTAAGGGACAGGTGGCTTTAAATGTTGTTCGGGATCAGTTCTGGCTGCTTTTTCTTGATCCGGATCATGATGTCAGCATTCAACATCCTGGTTTTCTTCAAACCTATGGGAGCCTGTTAGAGATGCCCGTAGAAGAGGAAAGTGACCTTCGGCTTGCAGAAACCATATTTACAAAGAAATATCGAAAAAAATCCTCCAAATTCGTTAAAAAAAGACGGGACTATTACTCAGCACATTACCGCTATAATGAGCTTGGCTATGAGGCAATCTGGCCTGGAGAAAAGAACACTGATGCACCGCTGCTGACAGTTTTTCGACATTTCGACAGTGCCTCGGTGCATAAAGGTGCTCTTGGGAATCTTCCACGAACTATCTGGCTTATGGATTACCCCCTTGTCGAACGTATCTACTACTCGCTTGTTGCCGGTTTTAATGTGTACGGGACGGCGATGCATCAATTAACAACTCGGGTCTATATGGATGAACTGCGCCAGGAGGGTGAAACCTACTTTCTGGATTTCATGCCCAAAGACCAGCGTAAAACAATAATGAAGGAGTGGTACGGAGGGATGGATATAGAGAATGATAAGATAAATTATTCTCCTTCGGACCTTGATGCTGGTGTCTTTTTTCAGACAAGTAATCCAAAACGTGAGTTTATCGAACATCTTGTCGAAAATCACTTTTTACCAGAGACAAATATTGCCTTTGATAAAAACTATTTGCGGGAGGGAGAACCCTATCCACCGCTTCCTGAAAACTACGTGACTCTTGATGACTATATCCAGGGGTTTAAAGCAGTATCCAAACCCGGGGTATCATTTTTTACTACGGTGGATGGGCATAATGCTAATCTGGCGTATGTCCGTATAAAGGTAAATGACAACCTCGAAGACGATGTCTATATCTCAGTGGTTATCAACAGGTGGCATGACGATGTAACGACACTTTTTGGCGAAAAAAATAAGCTCCGGCCTGAAAAGGATAGTGGGGTATTTATCGAAGGCTTTGTCGGTTCCTATCCAAACTATTTCTTAGAGGTGTTATTAACTGATCTTCCAGATTTCTTAGATGTGCTTGATAGTTTCGATGGCGGCACCGAGTCGATAAAACGGCTGAATAAATATGGTATTAACAGGGCAAATGATCGGTTTTGGCAAGTCTATGATGAGTTTCAGGACCGTTTTAATTCGACCGAGCCGGCGCAGGCTGGACTTTTTGATTTAAATCGCTATTATTATCTCGCTTTAAAACAGGGTGGGAATGATTGACTCTCTCACAAGAGAGTCAATAGTGGACGCCGTGTCATCATCGTTTCATCGGTATTTTCCCAACCTGTTTTCTTGTAAGCTTTTTTTTCAGCGAGAAGACGAAAAGGTGACCAACCCCTGAATACGATCGAGTTCAGCCAGGATACCGGCGTACGTGATAAGGGTCAGGTTCTGCTGGCTGAGTGCTTGGGAGTAGGATTGTTGAGCTATTAAAACATCGATGGTGGTGGACCGCCCTGAATCAAATTTTGCCTGTTCCGCCTCGAGCGCCTTGAGCGAGGCAAGGCTGGTCTTCCGCGTGGCATCAATTGCTTTGATAGCAAGCCGAACATCCCGGACAGTGGTTCGCACAGTTCGACGAATCTGTTGACGAAGGAGTTCTGCGCTGGTTTTAGCCCGATTATGGCTAGCCTTTGCCTGCCGGTAATTACCCTTGGCAATCCTGTTCTGCAGGGGGATGGAAAAAGTGACCCCGACCTCCCAGAGGTTGTCTGGATTGCTGAGGCTGTTGTCGAGTGAATCGCCATATTTCTCATCTGTACCGGTAAGGCCTACACCACCGACAAGAGCAAGGTCTGGACGAGTGTCGTCCTTGGCTCTCAGTTCTTCATACCTCGTTGCCTCTATAAGGAGATCGGCTGCCTTAATATCCGGTCTGCTTTGCAAGGCATTGTTTTGAACGGTCATAAGGTCTACGGTGACCGGCTCGGATGCTGGTTGGTCGGTCGGTTCAATGGTCGTTGGCCATTGGTCACTGTTAAGGAGAAGTTTCAACTCATCTTCAGCCGTACCGATGGCCCGCTCCGAACCGATGAGCTCCTCCTCGCGTCTGGCGACCTCCGATTGTGGTTGATAGATTTCTACTTCAGCCAACCTCCCGGCAGAAATTTTTGCCTCGGTTTCTTCCAGCAGTTTCTGGGCGAGAGTCACTGAGAGTCTCTTGACTTCTATATCTTGTATGGCGAAGACCAGATTCCAATAGGCGATTTTCACATCAGCCGCGAGATTGGCTGCCTCATTATCAACTTGATAACTTGCGGCTTCCAGCTGCTTCTGGGAAGATCGAACTAATGCTGTCTGGACCTCTTCTCCAAAGCCCCTCATTAATGGCTGTCGCAAACCAAGGGTCAGGCCGCTATCGTACGACGGATCTAAAAGCAGGCCTCCTGCATCACTGTTATAGCTGGTGTTATTCCAGCCAAGGCTTACTGATGTACCTGTGGTAAACAGTTTAGACGCTTCAGCATTCCACTGTCCGGTATCTTCCTGTTCGGGGCCAGCGACAAAAATCGGTGTCTGTTCTCTGCTTTGGAATCCAGCATCTGCGTCGATAAAAATATCGAAGACACCTTCCGCGGACTGAGTGGCACCTTCGGCCGAGTTCACATCTTCCTGGCGAAGCTGGAGGTTGAGGTTGTTTTTCAGAGCAAGTTCAACTGCAGTCCTCAAATTGAGTTCTTCAACATCTTCTGCATTTGCAGAATGTGCAATGAAAGGCACCGGAAGAAGCAGCACTCCGAGTAAAATAAAAATTTTGTAACGCATCAGTTGTCCTTAGGTGATGTTTGTCCCGCCAGATAGGGAAAAGGTTTCCAGTAAATTGCACTAATTTTTTCACTTATCTTTTTACGGATGTCGCCTATTCTCTCTAAGAGGTAATAGAGCGTTGGTACCACAACCAGCGTGAGAAAAGTTGCCACGACAAGACCGAAAACAACCACGATTGCCATCGACTGCCACCATTGGCTTGATTCGCTGACCCAGGACATTGCGCCTTTATGAAAATCAAAGGAAACTCCGGTAATCATGGGGATCAGCCCCAGAATGGTTGTCACCGCTGTAAGCAGTACCGGTCGGAGTCGGGTGGCTCCCGCCGAGATGACAGCCTCTTTTAAGGCATAACCACGTTCCCGCAGACGATTGGTATAGTCGATGAGCACTATGGCATTATTCACTACAACTCCGGCAAGCGAGATGACCCCGACTCCGGTCATGATGATGCCAAATGGTGACTTAAAAAGAGCAAGGCCTAAAAAGGCGCCCCCGAGTGATAGGATTACCGAGGTCATGATAATAAAGGGCTGACTCACCGAGTTGAACATGGAAACCAGTATCAAAAAGATCAGCAGCAAGGCGACCATAAATGCTTTGCTAAGAAAGTCTTCCGATTCTTTTTGGAATTCAAATTCTCCGGTGAAGGTCATTTTGTAGCCGGTTGGCAGTGGGAATTCTTTTAGAAATTCTGCCGCTTGAGCCCGAGCCACTGGGCCTGGTATTTTGGTTTCATCGACATTGGCTTTCACAGTAACAACCCGCTCATTGTTAATCCGGGTAATATCACCGATGGAACCGGCAAAGCTCACCTTGGCAACGGTTGACAAAGGCACCATCTGTCCAGATGGGGTGGGAAGCATCAGCTCATGAAGTATATCCACGACCTTTCTGTCCGATTCAGCCAGTTGGACGGTGATGTCGTAGTCCTCATCGCCCTCCCGGAACGAGGAAACTTCCAGGCCGTTATAGGCACTTTTTAGAGCAAAGCCTATGAGGTCGGTAGAAAGGCCAAAAAGTGCAGCCTTTTGTCGATCAATTATTACCTGGACGGAGGGGATTCCCTCAACAAAATCGTCCCGTACATCTTCAACATGGGGCTGTTTGGAAAGAATATCTTTTACTTGTTTGGCAATCTCTCCCAGCACTGTAAAATTGTCACCGGCGATTTCAATATTAATAGGTGCACCGGTTGGAGGGCCCTCCTCCTCCATGGCGATGGTGATTTTCCCACCAGGAATGTCTTTGACCCGCTGTCTTATGTCAGCAACGGTGTCATGGGAAGAGCGGGCGCGCTCCTCCAGGTCCAGAAAACGAACCCCCACGTGATTGGGGGTATTGGCAGAAAACGAAGAGGCACCACCAGCAGAAACCACTCCTTTCATATAAACATTTTTAATGTTTGGCATGTCACTTGGCCCATAATACTCTTCACCACTCGGTTTATGGTATTGTTTAGGGGCAAGGGCCTGTAGGGGAGATACCTGTTCCGGGTTCAGGCTGTTTCCAGCTGCTTGAGTGATCCCTGCTACTGCTAGCTCAACCCTTTGGATGATTGTGTCGATATAATCAAGATCTGCACCTTCGGGGACATCGACATTGACATATATGCCCTTCGGATCAATTTCGGGAAAGAATTCAACCGGTTTTTCCAGGCCAACAACCAGCAACCAGCCCTGGAACATAAGGATCAGGATGCAGAAACCGGTACCGATGACGGTGAACGGCTTGCTGAGAGCGTTGCTGAGGAATTTGCTGTAAGAGCTCAGCAGAAAGCCACGAATTTCGGCCGGCCTTTCAACGGCCTTTGCGATCTCGGCGAGACTTTTCTTCTTACCTGTTTCCGGATTTTTCACCTTCATAAACAGTGAGGCCATTGCCGGATTGATAACCAGTGCGACAAAGAGGCTGGATGAAAGGGTGACGATTAAGGTCAGCGGCATATAACTCATAAACTCGCCCATTATCCCCGGCCAGAAGAGCATGGGAGAAAAGGCCGCAAGGGTGGTGACCGTTGAGCCGATAACCGGATACGCTACCTCCGAGGTAGCCTTCATCACTGCATCAACACGGTCTGCGCCCTGTTCCATAAATCGGTAAGAGTTTTCAATGATGACAATGGCATTGTCCACCAGCATCCCAAGAGCAAGGGTGAGGCTAAAGAGAACCACCATGTTCAGGGTGATTCCCATGATGTAAAGTATGGTGAATGACAGCAACATGGAAAAGGGGATGGCCATGCTTACCAGGATGGCGTTACGAATACCCATGGCAAAAAAGATAACAATCAACACCAGCACCAGGCCGGTAAGGATGTTGTTTTCCAGATCGGCGACCATTATATCTATGTCTTTAGCCTTATCAAGAACTTTGGTGATCTCGGTGCCGCCCGGCCATGATTTTTTATCTTTGGCAATTATCTCATCAACAGCCTTGCTGATGCTGATAATGTTTTCTCCGGTACGTTTTTTAACCGTAATATTAACTGCTTCCTGTCCGTCGAGACGTGAGATGCTTGTTTCTTCCTTAAAGCCGTCCACGACCCTTGCGACGTCTTTGAGATAGACCGGTTCTCCATTATGGGTGGTAAGCACCAGGCCATAAATTTCTTCCGGTGTCTTGAATTCACCGGGGACTCTGAGTTGAAAACGACCCTTGCCCAGGCGAATGTTGCCGCCGGAGGTGTTGGTGTTTTCACTTTTAACCGCAGTCTGGAAACTGCCGATGCTAAGGCCGTAATAGGCGAGTTTTTCAGGGAAGACCTCAACCCGGATTTCCCGTTCCAGTCCCCCGGTCACCTCTGCTTCTAATACCCCTGTCACCCCTTCGATCTCGTCTTTAAGATCGTCGGCCAGCTCTTTGAGGCAAGGTAGTCCACAGGTACCGGAAAGCGAATAGATGACAATGGGTTGTTCAGACAGATTGACCTCGAAAACAACAGGGTCGTCTTCAAGATCACTGGGCAGTGAGTTTTTTGCCTCATCTACCTTATCTTTGACATCCTGGACCGCCTGGTCGATATCTGTGCCGGTAACAAATTCAACATTGATCGAGGAGAGTCCTTCAGAACTGATTGATTTGATCTTCTTTAAGCCGTCGAGGCCTTTAAGTTTCTTCTCAATTTCGATGGTTATTGCTGTTTCAATATCAGTTGGTGAAACTCCCCGGTAATCTGTTGAAACGAAGACATTTGGAATGGTAATGTCCGGATCGCTTTCCCTTGGGAGCACCATATAACAATACACCCCGATAATAATGAGCATCAGGGCTAAAACAGCTACTGATGTGCTCTTTTTAACGGCGGTATCGGAAATAATCATAGGGTGAGCTCCTCCAGGCTGGTGAGGGCTTTGATTATTTTAATTTTTTGTTTATCTTCAACATCGCGGTGGCCTTCGACAAGGAGTTTGTCACCTGGATGAAGACCAGCCGTTACCTGGACCATCCATTTTTCCATGATCCCTAAACGGACCTCTCGCTTTCTGGCAACTCCTTCCTCCTCTACATAGACAAACTGCTCGCCGTTGCGGGAAATTACACTATAGAATGGTACTGTTAAGGCATTATCCACCTGCTGTTTCACAACATCCGCGCGAACGAACATCCCGTCCAGCACTTCTCCACCACTGTTGTTTATCTCAAGTTCGAGATTGTAGAGTCTGGCTGCTGTCTCCGGAGAAGGGGAGAGAAAATGTTTTTTCCCGGTGATTATTCTGTCTCCCAGCGCCTGGACGGTAAGATCGACATTCTCCAATTTGCGTACTGCAGTGACGTCCGATTCAGGAATGCCGATGATCCCTTTCATTCGATCAATTTCCAAAATTTCAGCAATGGGATCACCCTCTGATAGCTGTAAGCCGACCTTGGCATCCATGTGGCGAATAATGCCATCCATGGGGGAGGTGATTACTGTTCGTGAGAGAAGCAGTTTGGCGTTCTCATAATCGGCTTTTGCTTTCTGCATATTGGTTCTGTTGGTGTCAAGAGCTGCAGTCGGGATAACCCCTTTGTCATAGATCGACTTATCACGGCCATATTCGGCCTTGGTCAGGTTGTAAGTTGCCTCGGCTCTCTCAACAGCAATCCGGAAATCATCGTCTTCAATGCGGGCGAGAATGTCGCCTTTTTTGACCCGGTCCCCCTCGTCGACAAGTACCTCAGTGATACTTCCCTTAATTTTTGCCATTAATTTCAGCCTAGTCCAGGGCTCCATATAACCTGGCAAGTTGATGCGGTCGGTAATTGTTGTCGGTTCAAGAATGACGGTAACCGCATTGACAGGTGCTTTCTCCTGACTGACCTCTGCCGCTTTATTGGCCGCGATGAGTTTACTTTTGTCTTTGATGGCACCAAACAAAATGAAGATAAGAACGATCATTGCCAATAAGACAATTCTTGGCAGATTATTCCAAATGAAGTAGACGGTTTTACCGCGTAGTGTATTGGGAGCAATAGGCTTACTCATTGCTGTTCTCACTTGTTTGAGAGAATTCTTCTTTCGGTTGTAGACCTTCCAGTGCCTGTCTGAACAGGAGTTCCATGGCGGGCTCGACTTCTTCGGTTGATATCCTTCCGGTGTACCAGGATGAAATTATCAATATGTAGAGGCTATAAAAATGCGCAGTTATGTGAAGGAGTTCAGCGTCTTTTCGTAACTCTCCCCGTTCTTGGCCCTTTTCTAAAATTGGGAAGAGAATTTGAAAATATTTGTCATCAATATCTAAATTGTCTTGTACATCTGAATCATGGGGGAAGACGGCTTCGCGCATGAAGAGTCGACCAAACTCCCTGTTCTGGGTGACATGTTGAAATTCGGTCATGTAAATTGTTAGCATCTGTTCCAGGACTGGAGCATCCTGGTTGGAGCCGTTGACTAATTTCATATGTATCTTTTCAAGTTCATATTCACAGAAGCCTTTAATGATGTCTTTTTTAGTTTGGAAATAGCCATATACCGTTCCCTTACCGACACCGGCTATTTTGGCGATATTTTCTATGGAGGTGTTGTCGTAGCCATTCTCACTGAAAAGAGAGATCGCCGCTTCTAGTATTGCCTTTTTTGTTTTTTGCTTCTTTGCTTCTCGTATTGACATTCATGGTTCTCCTGTGAAAAGTCGACTGAAGTCGGAATTATTAGACTATGTCACTGGTCAGGTCAAGTTAAAAGATGACTGCGGTCGAGTTTATTGGATGGTATAAATATATGAATCTGAAATAACAAAGAATTATGAATTAATAGTGTGGCTAAAGTTAGGAAAGATTATCTCGGGTTGGCATTGTCGTGCTAATAGAAAACATCAACAGAAAAAAGGTAACTTTGTCCGTTGATAAAGGGATCTACATTTAGTATCACTAACATCAAATAAGTGTATGTGGAGCTGTGCAGTTCCTGTCTGTTATGTAAATTTCGGCTTATAAATAGTCGGGAGTTAAAGATATACTGCCCGCATGGGTGGTCGGAATGCAAGGGTGTTGGTTTAAGCTTGAAAATGAAGCTTGCGAAAAGACAGGCTTTTGAACAATCACTAAATTAAGTGAGTTAATCCCATAACAAATGTAGCTAAGGCGCCCTTCTTCCTCGACCAAGATCTGTCGGCGATAGAAATGGGATGAACATTAAATCCGATAATTGGGAATATAAATGTCTAAATTTTCAGGAGGTTGTCTTTGTGGGGAAGTAAGGTACGAAGTAACTGGCAATCTACACACTTGTTACTCTTGTCATTGCCGAGATTGTCAATATATTACGGGCGGTTCTCCGAATAACGCTATTTATATTCCCAAAGCGATCCTTAAGATAAATAGAGGAAAACCTTCTTCTTATACCTCTCAATCTGATTCAGGGAGTCGTATTACAAGGTTTTTCTGTGGAAATTGCGGGACATCATTATATGGTGAGAGTGAAATATATCAAGATTCTATAGTTTTGAAAGTTGGGAGTCTAGACGATCCAAGTGTATTTAAATCTACTATGAATGTATGGGTTTCATCAGCACAGCCTTGGCATTATATAGATCCTGATTTGCCACAATATGACAAGTCACCTTCGTGATGAATAACCTCCTATTTAATATTAAGCAGTTACATTTCCTGACATTATTGATCCATTTAAGAGACGAGACATAATTGGAACAACGTGTTCCGGCTGATAGTCATATGCTATTAATTCTGGCAACCAAAGATTACCACATGGGGTAGAATGAACATTTTTATCGCTCGGCAACCAATCTTTACTAAACACAAAACATTATACGCTTATGAACTTCTCTATCGAGGGAAGAAAGAAACATCATTGCCCAACGATGAAAGTGGTAACAAGGCAGCAAAAAATGTTTTATTCAGTGAATTCTTAGCGGAGGGACTTGAGAGCATAAGTGATTCACGTCCCTGTTTTATCAGTTTTACCCGGGATCTTCTGTTGCAGGATATTCCTGCTGCTTTTCCAAAATCACAAGTTATAGTGGAAGTGCATGAAAATGTAGCTCTAACGCCCGATATACTTGCGATCTGTAGAAAATTAAAGGATGAAGGATACACTATCGCCCTTGATGGCTTTGTCTATGATCCTGGTATGGAACCTTTTGTTCGTATTGCGGATATTGTTAAAATGGATTACCCGACGGCCCCCAATAAAATCCTTCGTGAATCCATGGATCGACTTTCTGAGCACAAAGTGAAACTGCTCGCTAAAAAGGTACATAGCTATGATGATTTCGCGAAGGCGAATAGGATGGGATTCACATATTTCCAGGGTTATTTTTTCTGCCAACCAGAAAAGAATCGGAAAGCAGAAATCGATTCTTCTAAGGTCAGTCTGGTAAGACTGCTAGCTGAAATCAACAGCAAAACTACAACTAGACAAAGAGTTGTGGAAATCATCCAAGGGGATGTTACGCTCTCTTACAAAATTCTAAAATATATTAATTCTTCCTATTTCTATCGTTTAAACAAGATAGACTCAGTTCCCCACGCCATTGCCTATCTGGGCGACGTAGAATTACGAAGATTTGTCATTTTGATGTTGATTTCTTCCGTCGGATCAGACAAACCAAGCGAGGCTTTGCGGCTGGCGCTTGTCAGAGCGAAAATGGTCGAGTTACTTGCAAAAGAGACTGAGTTAAATAATAAAGCCGACGAAATATTTCTTCTCGGACTTTTTTCTCTGTTGTCTGCTTTGCTCGACACAACGATGGATAAGATAGCAGAGCAATTATCACTGAGTGATCAATTAAAAGATTGCCTTGTAAGCAAGAGTGGTCCTTATGCTCCCTATCTTGAAGTTGTAACCAGTTATGAAAAACGGGATGAAATAGCCTGCCTTGCTGCAGTAAAGAAAATTGATGTAACTCCGGGAACTCTCCATCAGTTCTATATGGAAGCAATTAAATTTACACAATCGGTACTGGCCTGAGAGTCAATAGAGACCGGTACTAATTTTTTTTATTAAAACGCCAAAGAGCCTAGCGCAATTCCCACTCAATCAGCACTGTGTTTTTTCCAGCGTCTTGAGTTTCAAGAACTAAAGTATTATCTGTATACAGATCATCAATTTTCCTGTGAAAGATGTTTTTTTTCACAGGAAAATCGGACTGTTCCAAATACAATAATTGGCGTCAAATATACTATTGCTATTCAGACTGGAGGGGGAGACGTGTTGAGTAAATTCAATTTTTACATTGTGATGCTCTTGTCGCTGCTGGTCGGATGTTCAGGCTCGCAGACACTCGTTGATAAAAACATCCTAAAAGAGCAATTGGAGCCTGGACTCCGAGTGCTGTATTTCGATGGGATGTATCGTAATGTGCACGAAATACCCGAGGGGGATAGGGCAATTTTACAAGAAGGAAGACCTGGTTCGCCTGTTCTAATGATCAATAACCAGTTCGATCAGAACGAAGTTTTTGATAGCGGCAGGAACCGCGGAGTAGGGGTGCAGATGAAGGGATTTATTCACCTCGACCAAATAGGTCGGTACGAATTTCAAGCCTTGTCCAATGATGGAGTGGAAATCATCATTGACGGTAACAGCATCCTTGTCGACCCGAATGTTCATGGTGATCGTTTGTCAAAAGTTGGCATACTCATGTCGCAGGAAGCAAGATGGCACCCAGTGATGGTTAAATATTTCCAAAGAAAAGGAACGGCTGCACTCAAATTTTTCTGGAAAACGCCAGGGAAAAAAGAATTTGAAGTGATCCCTGCGGAGGCATATGGCCATCTTGCGGACGATGCCAAAGTCAAATAGTTCAGAGTGATCTTTTGTCTCCTCTGTAGTGCCGCATGTCGGCACCTAGACTCGATTCTGAGCGAGATTATCCCTGATAAATTTTCTCAAGACTGCTGCGTTCAAGCAGATATCAAGAAATTCAAGTTATAGTTGTGGTAATTTCAGCTTGAAGTATTAATATTCCTAACATTGTTTAGTATCGTGTCTCTCGTGGCAGGCTGCGAAAATCGCCAGCCGAATCAGTAAAAATTATTCCCGGTTGAGTCCAGATGAAAATCATAAAATATCTGTCGATTATCGCTGTCGCATTTTTATTGCTGCTTGGGGGACTTGTGGCTTCACTCAATTTCATTGACCTCAATCAGCATAAGGGAACCCTTGAGAAACAGTTTACGGAATTAATGGGTCGGGAAATAAGCATTAAAGGTGACTCGGAACTAAATGTTTCAATGAGCCCTCACCTGCTGTTGCGGGATGTTCACTTGAAGAATGCACCCTGGGGCAGCCAGCCGGACATGCTCAGCATTGGCAAGGCCGAGCTGAAGGTGGAACTCATACCTCTGTTGTTTAATAAAATAGCAATTCGCCAATTATCCTTCCAAGACGCGGAAGTACTGGTGGAGAGCAATGAGAAAGGCCTGAGTAACTGGGCCTTGGGTGACATTAAGGGAAAAACTGAAGAAACAACTGATTCCGAGGTGAGTGGCTTGCAAACAGAATTTGTTTTGCATGCTGGTCTGTTGGAAAATTGCCGTGTAACTTACAAAGAGTATGACAAGAAGGCCGTGAAGGTGAGCCTGGATAAGCTGGCCGTTAAGCGTATTAGTGGTGACCTGCAAGAGTGGGGCATTATGGTAAAATACGATGAAAATCCGATCACCATTGATGGCACAACGGGGTATATACACGAACTGCTGGCTGGTCGGCCTTTCAAGGGTGATCTTAAAGGTAAATTGGGCAATTCGGGTTTTGATTTGAAGGGAGACCTCACGCTTGGAAAAGCCCAGAATCTAATTGGGCTAAATCTTGAGTTTTCCATCCAGGCCCCAGACCTGAAAGATATATCCAAGATCGCCACAACCAAACTTCCCGAGATTGGACCAGTCAAACTTTCGGGTAAGGTTTCACAGGCTCAAGGCTTTTATCACTTTAAGCTCGACGGTGAAACCGCCGACTTAAAACTAAGTGGTGATGGCCGTATTTCCCAGGCTTTTGATGGGAAAGGTGATGAAGTTACCCTAATGCTTAAAGCACCAGACCTGGCACAAGTTGGCCAGCTCGGCAATACCGAGCTGCCAAAGATTGGCCCTGTTGAGGTAAAGGCAAAATTGAGCGAAGTAAAAGATGGATATAAAATCTCGGGGTTGGATGCAAAGATAGCAAAGAGCGATATCAAAGGAGAGGTCTCTATCTTGGCTCTGCGCACGCCTGTATTTATACAGGCAGATCTTAGCAGCAATCTGCTTGATCTGAGTCCATTTCAGAAACAGGAATCCGCCAAAACAGAGACCAAACAAAAAGCTGATGCGTCCAAAGGCGAACGTGTTTTCCCGGACACTCCCCTTCCCATAGATCAGCTGAAGAGGCTTAACGCTGATATAAAATATACAGTAGAAAAACTGGATGTTGATTCAGATACGTTCCGTAATGTCAAACTGGCCCTGAAACTTGAGAACGGTCGGTTGACATTGAATCCTGCCCAGGCGCAGTTGGGGGGCGGTCCCATCGAGGGAGATTTTGTTTTCGATGCTTCAAAGCAGAAAGAAAAGCCGGATGTAAGCTTAAATCTTCGTTCCTCTGGATTGGAACTGGGGAAATTCAAAGAATTGAAAGACTTAGTGAGCGGGGGAAGCACCAAAGTTAAGGTGAACCTTAAAGGGAGTGGCAACTCAATAAGCGAAATTATGGCTGGCCTGAATGGTGAAACCGTGCTCGATATTGGTGAGGCCGTTATGGCCGATGGCACGATCAACCTGATTGGTGGAGATCTTTTAAGCTCGCTTTTGGGCACGCTCGCTCCAAAAGAAGAGAAAGCCCCTCGCGCTTCTCTCGAATGCGCAGTGGTCAGGTTTGAAGTTGAGGACGGTCGTGCTCTGGCGAATAAAAGCTTAGCACTCCAGACCAACCAAACGGTTATGGTCGGTAGTGGGGAAATCAATTTGCAGACAGAGAAAATCAGTATCCAGATAAGTTCCCATAGTCGTGGCACCGTCAAGGTGGATGCCGGAGATATCACCAGAGCGGTTGGACTCGGAGGGACACTGGCTAATCCGAAACCGGTCCTCGACCTTTTAGGCACCTCAAAAACCGGGGCGACAATTGGCGCTGCAATACTGACTCTGGGCACCTCTTATTTAGCTCAAAAATTAATTGAAGCAGCCATAGAAGACAGGCATCCCTGCCAGACAGCACTTGGCACAGTCCCCTCGGCAGTAGGAAAAGAAAAGGAAGGAAAAGTAACAAAGTCAAAAGAGTAAGTTGAAATATTATTAGCTAATTTGTAAAAACTTCGACCCGACCTGACGCTAATCATATTTGTGTCTCAATCTAATCTGACAAACCAGTATTGCTCTCATTTTGGCAGCTGAAGATACGACTTGAAAGTACTTTCAAGTCAACGACTTCCACAAAACAGAGTAACTTTAAAATGGATGTTTAGATCAGAGATGACACTGCATGTACCTCAAACTATCAGTAAGTTATTACTTGCTCTTAGCTTTTACCGAAAAAAAATAATGATGTTTTACCTTACTGTGAATTCTCAGGTATCGGTGTTGTGCTGGCTTTAACATCTTCGAAATTAAGAGCATCAATAAATACTTGCAGGCTGGTTTCGAGGTTCGTCAGCTGTTCACTGGTGAGTTTTGATAAGGTATTGCTTAACTGCCCTTGTGGCGGAGATGGGGCTTGGCCAAGTAACTCTTTTCCCTGTTCTGTTATATAGATGTGTACAGACCTCTGATCAGACTTGCTTCTATCTCGAGATATCAAATTTTTCTTTTCAAGCTTATCTAACATGTTAGAACTGGTCGAACGGTGAATAGAGAGTATAGAGGCCAGTTCAGAGACTTTAATGCCGTGTGATAAAGATACTTCGTAGAGCATCCATAGTTGAGCACTACTCAGGCCACAGGCTGTTTCGACACTTCTGGAATGAGCCTGGACAGCTCTGAACAATATGCGCAATTGCTTTATTATCGTCTGTTGCTTGACGCTGAGTTGTTCCATTAAGCCCCTGCTTTTATATAAAATATTTCAACGTTGCTTAATATACTTTATTTGCACTATAAAAAAAAACTGTTTTCAACGCATAAAAAACCGGGGCGTTTTTCTCACCCCGGTTTTTCAGTACTCATTTGTTTTATTTTGCGGCTTTCCTTGCCTCGTCAAGCCAGCTATCCCAGGTTGCCTTGTTTTTTACTATCCACTCATCGGCGTGGCGTTCGATATCTTTTTGGCTT
>Ga0209475_10000555_pt1 | contig 71317 bp, 58 predicted proteins | sample tdDd471_FD_187128 | JGI IMG/M metagenome (GOLD analysis project Ga0209475, IMG submission 187128) | Marine sediment microbial communities from the Atlantic coast under amendment with organic carbon and nitrate - tdDd47.1 (SPAdes)... | ecosystem: Environmental > Aquatic > Marine > Coastal >... | reverse complement strand
ATAGACTCAACTACCTGACGAAGCTCCTTGGTTTTTGGTAATTTGTCCTGGACGCGATATTCTTTACGACAGATAGCTTCTGCCTGTAATTCAACAATTTTGAGCGGCTTGAGCAAAAGACGCAAACCAAGGCCTCCTAAAATCAGAAAAGCTGATCCTGCCAGCAAAAAATAGATACTTATTTGTACCATGGTTTTCCACATGGTTTGGTAAGCGAATCCAGGATGGCTCTCTACATATAATTTTCCTGCCTGGTTCCATCCTGCCATAACCAGGGATTCAGCGCTGGGAGGTTTGATGGAGATAAGTCCTATAAACCAATCTGGGACACCTGCTATTTTTACTTTAAGGACACGCTCGGTAATAACTTTCCCCTGCATGTCTTTTAAGCTGATGACTCTATAATACCCTCGGTCAAATACCGTATTCATCATGGCATCTACTGTTGGAATATCATTGTCTGCTAAAATCGGAGACAGGGAAAGACCAAGCGAAGTTGCCGTATCTTGGGCGTGGGATTCCAATTGGGTGTTGAGGAACGAACGGGTACTCTGTAATTTCTCTATCCAGATAGCTGTAAAAAGTAACACAAAAAGAGTCAGGGTAAATATCAGGAGCTGTCTGTACAATGTCATATTAAAATCCTTCTAATTAGTTCAGTCCTTCTGGCATTCTACCAAGAAGATCTCGCCATCGCCTTAGTCTTTCGCTGCTGCCAACCTTTTGTCCCTTTCCACGGGATTTGGCAAGCCAGAGCCCTAAGCCATTAAAACTGTATACGGGCAATAAATCTTTTCTCTCTGTTGCCGGCCGTATGTCTGCCACAAGGTTATCAAGGACAAGTGGTATTGCATTGGGTGTGGCATAATAGGTGATAACCATATGTGCCTGGTTGAGTCGCAAGGCTTTAACATAGGTCATGTTGAGTTTGCTTTCTTCCACTCCGAGAGCTTTGAGGGTAAAGTATTTAGCCAGTGAGAAATCTTCGCAGTCTCCCCCGCCTGTCGATAAAAATTCAACAGGAGTGGCCCAGTAATCTGCTTTTTCCCAATGTTTAATATCGTCAATGAATTGCATCTGGTTAAAAAATGTATTGGTTGTTTCAAGTTTTTCGATGTCCGAAGTGCTTGAATCGTCACGGATAAGCGTTTGCCAGGCTATCAGACGGCGTTTTGCGGGCTCACCATATTGCGATGCTACTGATTTTAGGAGTTTTTCTGGAAGGGTAAAGGAAATTCTACTTTCGCTTTCTCCGAATATGCACAGAAAAAAGCCTAGAATTACAGTAATTCGGCAAAATGAGGGAAGGTTAGAATAAAAATATTTCAACAGTGATACGCTGTCACTTGACATGAAAGTTCTTGTCTATTATTGCTGAAAAAACAAAGGGTCGGCGATGCATTATCATGCACAACCGACCCTGATAATATATTAGCTTATCGCAAGTGAATTTGTATTACCAATAATTTGCATGCATACGTGTTATTTTTTTCAAAAATAGCAGAGCTATTCTTGCTGACGTTTACTGTAATTGTGATTATCTGTCGTACCTTATCATGAGGATATGCAAATCTTCCGGACTGCTTCTGTACGACTATACGTATAAGAAAATAGAGCTATAAAATAATATGTAATGATGTGCATTCGTATAAAATTATGGAGGTTGTTATGGGCAAGGTGTTAATTGTCGGAGCTGGCGGGGTTGCTGGGGTGACAGCCCATAAATGTGCTTTTCTAGCAGACAGTTTTTCTGAGATTGTGCTTGCCAGCAGGACCCTTGCAAAATGCCAGGATATCGCTGCAAGCATTAAGGAGCGCACCGGGAGAACAATAGAAGTACATCAGCTTGATGCGGATAATGTGGCCGAGACTGTAGCTCTGATAAAAGAGGTGCAGCCGGAGCTGCTTGTCAATCTGGCCCTGCCTTATCAGGATCTGCCTTTGATGGATGCCTGCCTTGCTACCGGTACTCATTATCTGGATACAGCCAACTACGAGCCACCGGACGAGGCTAAGTTTGAATATAAGTGGCAGTGGGCCTATCGGGAACGCTTTGAGCAAGCAGGGCTTATGGCGCTGCTCGGATCCGGTTTTGATCCGGGGGTGACCAATGTGTTCTGTGCCTGGGCTCAAAAACATCACTTTGATGAAATCCATGAACTGGATATAATCGACTGCAATGCCGGGGATCACGGGCAACATTTTGCCACCAATTTTAATCCGGAAATTAATATTCGCGAGATCACCCAGCGGGGCCGTTACTGGGAGCATGGCGAATGGGTGGAGACCGACCCGCTCTCATGGTCGATGAACTACTCCTTTCCAGAGGGAATCGGTCAGAAAAAATGTTTTCTGATGTATCACGAAGAACTTGAATCACTGGTTATGCATCTGCATGGACTAAAGCGGGCGCGATTTTGGATGACCTTTGGCGAGCAGTATCTCACCCATCTGCGGGTATTGGAAAATGTGGGTATGACCCGTATCGATCCGGTGGAATTCGATGGCCAGCAGATTGTCCCTCTCCAGTTTTTGAAAAAAGTGCTGCCTGAGCCTTCTTCTCTTGGCCCTCTTACCAAGGGTAAAACCTGCATCGGTTGTGTATTAAAAGGCATCAAAGATGGTAAGGAAAAAAAGCTCTACGTGTATAACATCTGCAGTCATGAGGATGCCTACCAGGAAGTGGGCTCCCAGGCGATCAGTTATACCACGGGTGTTCCGGCGATGATCGGTGCCAAATTAATGTTGGAAAAATCCTGGTACAAGCCAGGGGTCTGGCATATGGAACAATTTGATCCCGATCCGTTTATGGACGCCTTGAATCGCTACGGGCTGCCATGGACTGCTGTTGAACTGTAATGAACGGATACTCTGAATACCGCTTTGATGCTGCTCAGTTGAGCACTCCCTGCTATCTGATTGATGTCGGGCTGTTTCGTCAGAATTTACAGATTTTAGCAGATGTGAAAAAACGGACTGGCTGCAAAATACTGCTGGCCTTAAAATGTTTTTCCATGTTCCGGCTCTTTCCCCTCATAGGTCAAACTTTGGACGGCGTCTGCGCCAGTTCACCCCATGAGGCGCGACTTGGTTATGAGGAATTTGGCAAGGAGGTGCATACTTTTGGAGCTGCCTATTCTCTGGCGCATATAGAAGAACTCTGCCGGACTTCGGACCATATTCTGTTTAACTCCTGTTCCCAACTTGAACGCTTTAAATCAGTGGTAATGGAGTATGTCGCCCGGACCGGCAAAGAGATCGAGCTTGGTATACGTATCAACCCTGAGCATAGTGAGGGGGCCGTGGAAATGTATGACCCTTGTGCGCCGGGCTCTCGTCTGGGTATTCGGCGGGCACAGTTGCAAGAAGGGCTTTTACAGGGAGTGACTGGCCTGCACTGGCATAATCTGTGTGAACAGGATGCCGATTGTCTCGAACGAACTGTTCATGCGGTGGAGGAGCGCTTTGGTGATCTGATTGCCCAGATGCGCTATGTCAATTTCGGAGGTGGACATCATATCACCCGTCCAGGCTACGATATAGAGAGATTGATACGTGTTATCAATGATTTTAAGGCGAAGTGGCGAGTGCAGGTCTATCTGGAACCGGGGGAGGCGGTAGCCCTCAACTGTGGTTATCTCATCAGCTCGGTTCTCGATGTGACCCGCTCGGATATTGATACTGCTATCATGGATGGTTCTGTACCTGCCCATATGCCGGATGTTTTGGAAATGCCCTATCGCCCGCATATCATCGGTTCCGGTGAGGATGGAGAAAAAGAATATTCCTACCGGGTAGGTGGATTGTCTTGTCTGGCGGGCGATGTGGCGGGAATCTACTCCTTTGACCAGCCTCTTGTTGCGGGAGAGCGCCTGGTATTTTCTGATATGGCCATTTACACCATGGTCAAAAATAACACTTTTAACGGGGTGGGCTTACCGTCCATTTACCTCTATGAGCCGGATGATGACCGCTATGAATGCGTACGGTCATTTGGCTATGAGGATTTTAAAAACAGGTTGTCGTAGGGGAAAAATCTTGCAGATGGAAAATTTTCCCGACTTTCTTGAGTCGGAGCTTGCGCAGTTGCAAGGACGTGACGCACTCTTTCAGGTGATTCCGGTGCCGCTGGAACAGACAGTCTCATATGGTGGGGGAACAGCTCGGGCACCCGGTGCTATCCTTAACGCATCCCAACAGCTTGAGGCTTGGGACGGATCGTCAGAGCCCCTCACTGCCGGGATCAGCACTACTCCTTTTATAGACTGTTATGGTGATATCTCGGCCATTCTCAGGCGAATTGAAGAAACAGTTCAGGCAGTTGTGGATAAAAAGGCAATCCCTGTCGTTCTCGGTGGTGAACATACGGTAAGTCTTGCACCGATCAGGGTTCTTGCTGGGCAATGTACTGAACCCATAGGCATTATCCAGCTCGATGCCCATGCCGACTTGCGTGCAAGCTACGAAGGCACACCCTACAGCCATGCATGTGTTATGCGTCGGGTGCTCGAAGAGTGTGGCTGCCAGTTGTTTCAATTCGGGGTGAGGGCTCTATGTCGCGAGGAGGTTGACTATCGGAACAAACACGGGGTGTACCATCTCGACGGCAGGGCAATATATAATACAAATCTTGCGGACTTTGCCTTGCCCGAAGACTTTCCGGAAAATATCTATCTGACCCTCGATGTTGATGGTCTCGATCCATCAGTTCTTGGAGCGACTGGAACACCCGTTCCTGGTGGGCCTGGCTGGTATCAAACCTTGACTTTTCTTGAGCGAGCTGTTGCCGGCAGGAAAGTCGTTGGTTTTGATCTGGTTGAACTAGCCCCAAGAGAAGGTGACCATGGTTCTGATTTTGCAGCAGCTCAGCTTGTCTATTTAGTTATGGGAATTATAACCCGTAATTTGGGTCTCTAGGGTAAGTGCTGGATTCAGTCGGCTGGCTTCTCTGTCTTTTTGTCTACTCATCTATTGTTGCCTGCCTGAGATGAATCCTTAGAGTGTTGTCAATAAGAGGCAATACAAGGACTCCTATGGTACTAACCCCCGCAAAGCACGGGGATAAGTTCCTTCACGAAAAAGTATTCTTGAAAAAACAAGAATACTTTTTCTAAGGTACTAAAGGTCTGTCATACTATGTTATTTCAACCCAGAAGCTTACAGCAGCGGACCTTATTTTTCATCCTGGTTCCGACCCTTCTACTCCTCATAACTCTTTCCTTTAGTGGATTTTTATTTGTTCGGGATATTCTCTTAGGTCAATGGGGTGAGACGGCAGTTGTAAAATTACAGCGCACAGCCCACCTGATTGACATGGAACTGCGTCGGCCCAAAGAGTTGCTTTCTCTTTTGAAAACTGCCGATAACGTTGATATTAATCTTCAGTTCTTCACCCATATTTTCAGCCAGATAGAAGAACTTGATGGAGTTGTCGGGGTGAATGTTGAGTGGCCGGAACGTGACTTTTTAAAAAATCCAATAGCTGCAAAGTCCATGAATTATGCTATGGGAATGATGCATCGATATCGCCTGGCTCAATTTGAAGTTGGCTCCCCCAGATATGACAGCAAACACAATAACAGGACTGTATCATTAATTTCCGAATTTAAAAATAAAAGTAACCAGGTTGTGGGGCGGGTGGAGGTTGTTATCTCTTTTGATGAATTGATCGATCAGATTCTCAATGCTCCCTGGTGGAAGAGCAATAAGGCCTATTTGTTAGATCGCGAGGGTAATGTTCTGATAAGCACCGGCCATGATTTAGAACTGGAAGATTATTTTCCTATGCGTGCCTTTGGCACTGTCAATGCTCTTGAAAAAGAAACCTTGGCTGCGATAATGGGACATGATTCCGGTACCGTTTTTGGACCGGGGTCTCCGCCCGAAGAGATAAGCGGTTTTTATCATCTCAAAGAAGCTCCATGGACGATGGTGATCATGGCCCCTGGTGAAAAAGTATTGCAGCCAATAATCCGATTTAGGCTTTTTTATATCTTTACTTTTACCATCTGTATTCTCCTGATTCTTTTTTTTATCAGGTTGTCAACAAACAGGGTTACTGCCAGCATAAAGGCAGTTTCAGACGCTGCTGATGATTTGGCCAAAGGAAAATTCGGTCCTCCGCTTGCCATTACAACTCGCGATGAAGTCAGTGAATTGGCCCAAAGTTTTAACAAGATGACGGGGCAGTTGAAGCAACGGCTTGCAATGAAGGAAGAAATCAATATAGCCAGGGAGGTCCAGCAGAACCTCCTGCCAAGTGAAAGTTTTCTGGCTGAAGGGTTAGTGGCCAGTGGTGTGAGTCTCTACTGTGATGAAACGGGGGGTGATTATTTTGACATTATTAAATTTCCAAATAATAACAGGAAGGTGAGTGCGGTTGTGGGGGATGTCGTCGGCCATGGGATTGGCGCAGCCTTGTTGATGACCACAGTGCGGGCTCTACTCCGTTGTCGGGTTTTCCTGCCGGGGCGACTGGACGAAATAATAAACGATGTGAACAGGTTTTTATGGCGGGATACAAGAGCGTCGGGAAATTTTGTTACCCTTTTCTACCTTGAGGTTGACCGAGTGGAAAATACCATGCGATGGGTAAGGGGCGGGCACGACCCGGCCATAGTTTATTCTCCCGTCAGTCGTGAATTTTCTGAACTCATGGGCAATGGTATTGCTTTGGGTGTTGATGCAGACTTGAGATTTGAATACAACGAACTGCCTGTGCCAGACGAAGAGCAACTCGTCTTGATTGGCAGTGATGGCGCCTGGGAGGTCCAGAACGCTTCAGGGGAGCAGTTCGGAAAAGACCGTATCAGGCAGATACTCGCCGCAACCAGTGACTTGAAACCAGATGATATACTGCGGGCCATAATTGAGGAAATTAACGAATTCAGGGGGGAAATACCACAAAATGATGATATAACCCTTGTTGTCGTTAAAACGTGGTAATTAATCCCTTATCTGTTGATTGGACAGCAAGTTTATGGCTAAAAAAAAGAGAGTAGCGTCCCCACTTGTCCGTCAGATAATCGCCATAACGCTTTTCAGGCTGTTACTTAATACCGGCAGGCGTTTTATTTACCCCTTTTCACCTGCACTGAGCAGGGGGCTCGATGTGCCACTTGCCGCAGTAACCTCTATAATTGCTACCAGCCAGATGACGTCTCTTCTGGGGCTGCTCAGTGGGCCCTTGGCGGATAGAATCGGCTACAGGTTTATGATGCGGGTCGGCCTTGGTATGCTTGCAGTCGGCATGCTGCTGTGTGGACTGGTACCTACGTATTGGCCAGTGTTTATAGGGCTGGTTGTGGCGAGTTTTGGCAAAACAGTATTTGATCCTGCTATGCAGGCTTTTCTTGGAAAAAACGTTCCTTTTGCAAGACGTGGCAGAGTAATTGGAGCTGTTGAAACTTCTTGGGCGGGGAGCACCCTGATTGGTATTCCTGCCCTTGGTCTGATAATTGGCCATATTGGGCTCAATAACTCTTTTTATGTCCTGGCTTTTCTTGGAGCGATAGGCTGGATAGTTATCAGTCGGCTGATTCCCCCAGATGAGGTGGAGCCCAAGTCGAAAAGTGAAAAATCTGCTCTTTTTGCCTCCCTTAAGCAGCTGTTGAAGGTGCGGCCCGCCGCAGGTATGCTTGCCTTTGGTTTTTGGATATCGATTGCTAATGACAGCTTGTTTGTCATTTATGGGGCCTGGTTTGAACAGGATTTCTTTGTTAGCCTTGTTACACTGGGCTTTAGTACCGTGGCAATTGGTGCCGCCGAATTGCTGGGCGAATCTCTCACTGCAATCTTTGCTGATCGTCTGGGTCTAAAGAAGTCGGTAATTCTCGGGCTCTGTGTCGCAATTTGTGCCTACCTGTGTTTGCCATTTATTGGACGGACTTTGCCGCTGGCGATGGCAGGAATGTTTTGTGTATTTCTGGCTTTTGAATTCACCATAGTCAGCAGCTTTACGCTGAGTACCGAGCTAATGCCCAAGGCTCGGGCGACAATGATGTCCGGCTTCTATGCTACTGCCGGTTTTGGCAGAATGATTGGCGTTCTTATCGGCGGCTCTCTCTGGCATATTGGGGGGATTACCGCCGTTGCCTGGACATCTGCCGGCTTTACTCTGCTCGGTCTGTTGTCACTTCTCTGGGGACTACAAGGCTGGCAGCATGGCAAGAAGAGCTTACAAAAAAATTGAGAAAGGAAAAGGTTCAAAAATTCTTTCAAGGTTGTTTTGGGAAATACCAACACCCTCGTCAGCTATTATAACAATGACGTTTTACATTGGGTTGCGTTCGCACTGTCTAACATCTTAAATTGCCTGCCGATAGTCTTTACATTTTCTGTAATCGACATATTGTGGTATCTAGCCTAACAATAAAATAGGTCGAATGTTGCTGGATGATCACCACTTTTGAAATACTGTTTTCGTTTCGGGTAATGTTGGTTACGTGAGCTTAACAATGTGTTTTTGAAGCCGCAACATTAATAGCTGATTCGAAAGTTACAATTTAACTAGGGGGGAATTATGAAAAAATATGGAGCTGAATTTATCGGCACATTTTGGCTAGTTCTGGGAGGATGTGGTAGTGCTGTGCTGGCTGCTGCTTTTCCCGATGTTGGCATTGGTCTGCTTGGTGTTTCTCTTGCATTTGGCTTGACGGTATTAACAATGGCTTTTGCCATCGGGCACATCTCGGGCTGTCATCTCAATCCCGCCGTATCGTTTGGTTTATGGGCAGGAGGGCGTTTTCCCGCGAAAGAATTGCCAGCTTATATTGCAGCGCAGGTCTTGGGTGGAATTGCTGCAGGTGGAGTTTTATACCTGATCGCAAGTGGTAAGGCTGGCTTTGATGTGACTGCAGGTTTTGCTGCAAATGGTTATGGTGCACATTCTCCAGGAGGGTATAGTTTGCTTGCTGCTTTACTAACCGAAGTCGTCATGACGATGATGTTTCTTGTCGTTATTCTAGGGGCCACTGACCCAAAGGCACCTCAGGGCTTTGCACCGATTGCAATAGGTTTAAGTTTGACTCTTATCCACTTGATTAGCATACCTGTGACGAATACCTCAGTAAATCCTGCACGTAGTACAGGTGTCGCTATATTTGCTGGTGGTTGGGCGATTGAACAACTTTGGCTTTTCTGGATAGCCCCAATCATTGGAGGCATGCTTGGTGCAATAATCTATCGTTTAATCAATAGTGATGATAACTAGTTAGAGTGTTCCTTCGGGGGTGTTCTCTGCAAAAGGACTCCAGAACATCAATGATTTTCTGATGTTCTGGAACTATATGAAATTCAAAAACTCTCTGTTTAAGACGAGCTTCTTGCTAGGACATTGAAGGTATCATAGTTAGACACGTGCCAAGAGCCTAGTCCTTCATACCAGTGTATCTGAGAGTCGACACTCACTTACTCATTCTGGGTGATATCACCAGTAATGGAAATGAAAGCTCAATTTTATATCTATGCCTTCTTGTAATCAGCTGAAATAATACCGTATCGTCGCATAATCCTTTGCAGAGCCTGCCTTTCCAGTCCGCAATCAGCCGCAGCATTGGTGACATTGCCCCCATGCCTGGTAAGCAGATTGCGCAGGTAGCTCATCGAAAAACGTTCGAGGATTTTTGCTTTGGCATCGTTATAGCCAGAGGTGTACAAACTTTCGAAATTACTTGATTCTTGCTGTGTGTTGTTGTCAGAAGGACCGGTGTAATCGGCTAGCTCTACACGCTCTCCAGCGGCTAAAAGGACAATACGTTTGACACTGTTTTGCAGTTCCCGCACATTACCTGGCCATTTTTTCAGATAGAGATGCTGGAGCAGGTCCGACGACAAACAGAGGTCTTCCCGTTCATATTGTCGTTTGAACTGAGCCAGGAAATGGTGAATCAGTAAGGGTACATCTTCTTTCATCTCCCCAAGATTTGGCATGACCGCGGTGACCACGTTGAGGCGATAAAAGAGATCCTCTCGAAATTCTCCGGCGCGTATTTTTGCTTCCAGGTCCTGATTGGTTGAGGCGACAACCCGGACATCAACTTTAATTGTTTTGTTTTGGCCGAGTGGCTGGATTTCCTTTTCCTGGAGTACCCGTAAAAGTTTGGTTTGCACAGAGATGGGGATGTCGGCAATTTCGTCAAGAAGGATGGTTGAGCCGTGTGCTTCGAGGAAGAGCCCTTTTTTCTCCTGCATTGCCCCGGTAAACGCGCCCTTACTGTAGCCAAAGAGCTCACTCTCAAGAACATTTTCTGGCAGAGCAGGGCAGTTGACAGTAATCATCTGTCGCTTTTTGCGGTTGCTTAAGTTGTGGAGTGCCCGGGCGGCAACTTCTTTCCCTGTGCCACTCTCGCCTCTTATCAATACAGTTGCATCGGTGTCTGCGACCCTGGCCAGTAGGTCTAGTACTCGTTTAAGTGCAGGACTCTGACCGACAAAGCCTTCCGGTTGAGCGAGATCGATCAGTCGCTCTCTGAGTTGAAAATTTGCCCGTAAAAGGGCAGTGCGCTCAAGGCCATTTCGGATGACCCGGACGATATGATCTTTGTCGAAGGGCTTTTGCAGGAAGTCATAGGCTCCATTTTTCAGGGCCTGGACGGCCATGTCAATGGTACCGTATCCGGTCATGATGACGACGGAGATTGTCTGGTCGTGCTCCCGGATTTTTTTTAGCAGTTCCAGGCCATCAAGATCCGGCATCTTGATATCGCTTAAAATCACATCCGGCCGGCAGTCTTGTAATTTCTCTAGGGCAATGAGGCCGGACGCGGCAGAGATAACATCGCAGGCACATTTCTTTTCGATGACTAAGCGCAACATGGACAACATGTCGGGTTCGTCGTCGACGATCATCACCATCTTGCGGTTCGTTTCTGTTTCCTCAGCTTTTTTCTTGGTCATGAGATAATTTTTGAGTGGCAAGATACTGGAAATAGCGTTGGATGAATTTACCCGAGATGGTTTCTCGGTGACTCACCTCCAGAGGCGGACCGTTTGTAGTGTCTTCTCCGAAAAGAGCGATAAATACTTCTTTGGACAAAAGCGCCAATTCTTCCTCTATCTCCTGGATATTTAGTGTTTCTTGGTCGCTTCCCTGAATTCTGCAATGTATCGGCCTGTATTGGTGCAAAAGGCACTTATTGTCCTGCTTAAGTGGACATGTCTGCCCTGTGTTTGATTTCTTCACACTGGTGTCAGTATCTACTGCACCATTGGCAGACGCCAGATCTATAGCCTGGTTTCTCTGCTTGGCTGAAAGAGATATATTAACCTTATTATTCAAATACAGAGCCTCAATAGGTGCAAGGTTAAATGACTGGCTACAGTCAACTGCTTTGGCGCAGCTTTCAGTGTCAGAGGGCTTAGCCAGGCTGTCTATCTTTCTCAGTAGCTGTTCGTAACGTGCATAAAATTCGCTCAAATCGGCACCGTCAGAGCGGTTTTCTGCGGTAGGCTCGTCTATCTTCAGTTGCCCTTCTTGCTTGCCAAATTTTCGGAGCAGCCACCACTGGGAAAAATTAGTCGGATTAGCTTGAGTTGTTTTTAAGATCTTTTCGGCCTTTCTCATACCCAGACCGCGTCTGAGCAGATAGGCGGTGACAAAGGTGCCTGTCCTCCCAACGCCATGATGACAATGAACGAGAACTTTTTTCCCCAGATAGATGGCCTCATCAAGCCATTCGAGTCCCTTCTCCATTTCAGGCATTTTAGGGGCATGTTCGTCGGGGATGGGCAGATAAAACACCTCAAAACCAGAATTTTCTTCTAATTCATGCAGGTCACAAAATTCCTCGCAGAGGTTTACTATAGCATCGATTCCCTGTTCTTTTATGTTTTCAAGCTCGGCATAGGACATCGGAGCCTGGCCTACTGCAAGATTTTTGGTGACCCAAGTAAGAAGATATCCTGACATAATTAATATTTTCCGTTCATTAAAGAAAATTGTTATCCGAAAAAACAATCGTCCTATTTGCCGAATATACAGTGTTTTTGTCGATTTGTACTATCTTGAGTAGCTTTTAACCTTCCTGGGAGAAGGAATACCGTCCGTTATAAAAATCTGTCACACAATTTTCGACCATCTGTTCGTCTTCCAGCACCATATCCATCAGCTTTGTAGCTCCAAGCAGACGCCCTAACATATCTAACTTATCTTGCATCAGATGGCTATCCATATTGGGGAGCTTTGCTTCCAGCAAATCACCCTTCTGCTCGACTTCGAACTCGAGGCGTTCCAGAACACGTGAGATAAAATCTATACGTAACGAGCGGTGATCATAGTCTCCACCGCCACCGGCAAATCTGAGCATGCAGTGGTTCTCTGCAATGTTTTCTCCGCACATCGCATCGACAATGGTGAAATGATAACCAAACCTGATATTAAAATGAAGATAGTCAGGTCCTATGACCGCATAACTGGCAAAGGCGAAACTATCTCTTTTGGGCGGGACACCTCCGGAGAGTTCAATTCTGTCATAGGCATCCCAATCAAAGGGTTTTTGTTTCCACTGCACGTCTGGATGACTCAGACCCTTCCACAATGCTTGAAAAGGGACGGATGCAACTGTTTCGAGTGGAACCCCTTGATCTTTGTTGGTCGCAACCGAAATGCCATCGCCCACATCAAATAAAAAAACATCAAGTGGTATGTCAGCAATGAGCCGTAATGCACCACGGCCTGTTCCTGGCTTTCCTGCGGTAAACATAGATAAAAGCGCTTTCTCGTGACAGAACCTGATGATGTCGTGCATTGACCGACAACCTTCAGGTATGAAGTTTTCAGCGGCCGGATCAATCAGCTCAAGAGGCGTTATAAATTTCAATGCTTCTTTCAGAATTCGATGGTATGGCCCCTTTGTCGCTGAGGGTATTTCTTTTTGCAAAAGTTCATCGATTTTACCTGCATAGATTGCGCCTCTGTTTCCGTCGACTGTTACAATCTCTCCTGGCGTAAAAAGCTTACGTGCATCTGCAACACCAGCGAGAAAAGGGACCTCAAACTCCCGAGCCACAGTGGCAAAATGACTTGCCCTACTCCCTTTTTCGGCAATGACGGCTGCAAGGTGATTTATCACCTTCACTAAGTTTGGCGGGGAGTCAAGAGCGACAAGGATTGCTCCGGGTGGCACATCCTCAAGCTTATGTTTGCTGTCAATTTGGTATACCGCACCTGCTGCAACTCCGGCTGATGCTCTTTCACAACCCTCCAGCAGGGCAACATGGTTATGAATGACTGTCTCAGGTGATTCTTTAACAGTATTTGACAGGTGTAAGGCCCTGGCCTGAAGAATATAAAGTCTGCCGGTATGATCTATTGCCCATTCAATATCCTGGGGCGTGTTGAAGAAAGCCTCAATACTAATTCCAAGTTCGCCAATTTTCACAGCCTGACCATCCGATATAACCGGATTGTTCGTTTCTTTTGAGACGAGAGTGGGAGAGGGGGCTTTGGACAGTACATAGTAATCAGGATTTATTTCGCCGCTGACAAGTCGGGCTCCGAGTCCGGGAATAACGTGTAGGTGGAGGTTATTCTCTTTTACTGTCCCATTGTCTACATCGCAGGTATACAATACACCACTGCTCTGTGCTGCAACCATCTCTTGCACGAGGACTGACATCGCTGTCTCTTCATCCCCCAGTCCCTGGATTATTCGGTAGAAAAGTGCCTCCGGGGAATATTTCGAGGCGAGGACCTCTCTATACGCCTTGCAAATCTCTTCACGGGGTACGTTGAGGATTGTTGTATATAATCCTGCAAAAGAGCAGTCTCCATCCTCACTGACCGCACTGCTGCGGACTGCAACATGTAGTTCATGGTTGCCTGCGCCTTCCCAATTGTCGTAAAGAGCAAGCATGGCTTCTTCAATATCAGGGGGGATCTCTGCACTCAGGATAAGCTCTGTTAAACGTCCAGAGATAAAGTTAAGCGAATGGGGCGAGTTGATGTTGAGCTCAGCAAGTAGCTCATCGATTGCCCCCCGAAGATCATTATATTCAATAAAATAGTGGTAGCCGCTGGTTGTAACACCAAAACCACGGGGGACAGGAACACTCAACTCGGTTTGCAGAGTAGCCAGATGTTTGGCCTTGTTGCCGAGATGTTTATTGTCGAGAGTTATCTCGCTTAAAGAGTAGACAAAAGGCGGGCCAAATTCAAGCTTTGGCGGTGCAAGCAGGAAGCGGGTATAGAAATCAAATTTTTTGTGGTAACTTTTAAGCGAAGAAAAATTCCCCGGATCCATAATGTCCAGAGAGTCTATCATTCCAGCAACTTGCTCTGAAAAAAGTGTGAATCGCCTGCGAATGGCGGCGAAATCTTCGCGCTGTCCATCATGGAGCAGGTCTTGAAATTCAGCCATCTGCTCATGGCAGGCAATATCAAAACTGAGCAGCAGTTTCAATGCTTCATACTTTTCGCGTAAGAGAGTCCCGGGGGCAAATATTCTATAACTCCAGTGCTTGAAAAGGGAGTTGAGCTGCATGTACACCTCCAGGCTGCAGTTCCATTTCTTAGATGGTTAGCGTCATGTTATTATTTGAAGAAATTATTGAAATTAGCAATTAGGCTGCGTTTTGTTTTACACTAGTTTGGGCAGTGACTCCGTTTTGAAGCTGCGAAAAAATTTACCCACAACGGACCAGAGTAGGTAGCATGTAAGCAGGGAGACGAAGTAACAAAAGATTGTACCAACCAGGATTGGCTCACCGCTGCTTGATGGGATTTGCAGGACATATTGTCTCCCGAATATTTCAAGCATGCTTTCCGGACGGTAAAATTCATTGATAAAGGCAAATATAAAGAAGATAGGTATTATCTTTCTGGCAAGGCCTAGGAGTAAGCCTTCAAAGAAATAGTCGTAGTAAGCGCGGTTAAGTTCAGCCTGGTCTATATTACGAGCCATTCTCTTGCCCTTTTCCCGGTCCTCACATTTGGTCGCTTCATCACGTACCTTGACCCAGTAATTGAACTTCTTCTCCAGTTCGATGTACCGCTTAGTAATGATAACCCGGTTCAACAACTTTGTGACACAGACTGTGCATAGAGCCAGGAAAGTTATCAGCGCAAAGGGTCCAAGAAAATGGAGGTATTGTAATAGTGAAAATAAAGATTCACCTACGAACTGGAATCCAGTAGCCAGGTATTCCCATAGAGTGTCTAAGACTGCATCCATCGTTTAACTCTCTTTTTTTCTACCCCCGATAAACTGGAAATAAGTCGGGGTAAGTACCTTCACGAAATTCCTTCTCAAAACAAGAAAGAATATCTAAGGTACTAAAATTTCAGTGAAGCCGGGAGAAATAATCTCCCGGCTTACATCAGCATGTTCTACGTTCGTATCAGATCCACACTTCGATCTTGAAGAAACGGAAGAACAGGAAGAACAGGGTGATGGCCAGTACGACCTTCAGCTGCATTTCACTAAACAACTTTTGTGCGCGGCTGCCGAGCATACCACCGGCAAAACCACCAATAACGATAGCACCAGCGAGTACCCAGTCAGGCCAGTAGCCGATCATAACATAGCCTATAAAGGAACCGATACTTGAAAAACAGGTTCCGATCAGGGAAATAGGTACCGCAACGTACATTGGTAGTGCACCAAGTGTGGTCATTGCAGGAACTAAGAGGAAGCCACCACCAATACCAAATGAACGGGAGACGATACCGATTAAAACACCGAGGATTGCAAACAACAGAGGATTGATGGTAAATTCCTCACCCCAAAACTTGAAACGGTAATCGGTAAGACCAGTTTTCACAGGTTCGATGGAACCCATTTCCATAGCTTCGCCGGTCTCTTTGGCTTTTTTAACCGCAGCATTAAACTTCTGGGTCATTGCCTTGATGTTCTTCCGCTTGTTCATGGCCTTGGGGGTCATCTCGGTCAGCGTTTTGATTCCCATGATAACAACCAGAATAGCCAGCCATTCTTTATAGGCGGCCATTGGTAACAGGGCGGAAACATACTTGCCGAGCCAGATAGAACCGATAAAGATACCAACACCAAAGGAGATACCAACCGGCCAGGCAACACGCCTTTCAACCACGGCAAAGCGGTAAAAAGATCCTAAGGGGGAGAAAAGGGTCAGTGCCATGTTGGAAGGCTTAAGTACGTTGGCAGCATTAACACCAACCGGGCCAGCGGTATTGACAATCAACACCTGGAAGGCCGCCATAAGCATACCACCGGCAGCACCGATCATTGAGAAGTAAGTACCAACAGCAATGGCACCGATCACGATCCAGAGCGGATTCATGTAACGATAGCCTTTTGTCAGCCAGAAACCTTTACCCGCAAGAGCAAAAGAGGTCTCTTTTGCACCGTTAACATAGACGTCAAACTTTGTGTCTGGCGGGGTGTGACGATAGGGTTGGAAGGTTGCTGTAAATTTACCGGTGGCCTTATCCAGATTTATCTTTGTTCCTTTATCCCAGTAATTTCCGCTGGTTTCGTCGGTGAGTACGGTCCTTGAAAAAATAACAATTTTACCAACACGGCTACCTTCTTTGACGATGGTGTTAATTCCGTAGTTAGACTCATTGGCCCATTTCAGGAATTTCCATTGTTCTTCGCTTTTAATGGGACCAAGACCGGACTTTGCCGTTGCATCGATCGCATTAAAATCTTTGTTCAGCAGATAGCTGTACGTTGAATAGAGACCTTTAGTTCGCCCTTTACCAAGGAAAACATTTGGTCCACCAAATCTGGTGTCGTCAACTCTCTTACCAAAGGCGGTAGGATTGCTGGTCAGGACATAATAAAGAGGTGGAATGGAAGCATCCATCCCAAAACCTTGTTTCTCAGTTTCTTTAGCAAATTTCTTCTTCTCATGGGGCATGGTTGCATCAGCAGGTTTAAACTCATTTTGCTGAGCGACAGCAAGATACAATTCCTGCCCTGGTTCAATGGTACCTTCAATAGTGACGGTGTCACTAACGTTACCGCCAGTTGTCACCTTTGTTTCGGCAAACGAAAGACTGAAGCTTGCCAAGAGAAACATGGTGAGACTTATGGCTGTAATAAATGGAATGCGCATTACTTTCATACTATTCCCTCCTTATGGTGGATTGGGTTAAGATTGCGTATGGATATGAATCTGGGTTTGGCGAATTTTTAATGCTTTACACCTCCTCTCCTTGATTTGTTGATCATGTTTATCTCTTCAAACTCTTACTTTTATCAGCGATCCAGGAACCTAAGAATGTAAAGGTTAAGGTCGATAATCCTGAAACAAGATATCGGCTCCCGTCTACAAGTGGTTCCCAGGGGCAAAACAGAGTGATGATACTGCAGCCAGTAAGGGTAAGCAGTGCCGCCAGGCTGGTGAGAGCCGTTTTCCTATGGGGAAAGGCACCCTCTGTCTTTTCAATCAGACTATAGCCGCCGGCGGCACCATTAAAGGCAATGATGCCCGGCAGAATCAAAAGCAGTACTGACGGAGAGAGCACCATTGACAAGAATGCCAGCAGGAGGACGATGCCAACCAGGCCAGTTACAAAGGCAGACAGGAAAAGTCCTATGGGTGATGCTATAAAATTTTTTAATTTTTCCATTGCCTCTTGTGCTCCATTTATGCAGATTTCTAACATGGCTTTTGTTCCTGTTGTATGGGGTGCTAGTAGCTATTGATTTGATTTCAGTTTGACTATCTTTGTATCTCCAACATATTCTCTTGCTTCAAAACCGGTTACCGTGGTCATCTCTCTAGTCAGCTCGCCCATCTTCTTCATGTTGCGAATAATCACGTCCATCTCTTCAATCAATTCTGCTGAGTCCAGATCGTCACGGAGAAGTTGGGCTGTACCAAGGGCAGCAAAAAGGGGACTGTTCAGCTCATGGGCCGCTGTTCCTGCCATTTCAACAACCCCCTGAAGTTTCATTTTCTCCATCTGCTCTTGTTTGAGGAGTTTTTCGCTGGTTATATCTTGAACCGCTTCGATAATAAATTCTACCTGACCGTCTTCGTCTAAAATTGGTGCAAAGTGGCGCTCGAAACAGAGAGGGGGAGTTGTGTCACTGTTACTTTCCAAACATTCGCTTACTGTTACTGGCTCACCATTTGTGAGGACTGCATTGATGGGACATGCGTCCGGTTCGGTCTTTTTCCATAGCACAGCCATTTGGTAGCGCTGTCCCAGGACCTCGCTTTCCTGAGAACCGGTTGTCTCAAGAAATTTGCTGTTGACCATGATTACTCGCTTATCCCGGTTCACCACGAGCAGCTGAAGCCAGAGTGAGTCGAGAATAGTTTGCAAGAATCTTTCGTGTTCTTCAATCTGATTAAAAAGAAGGGTGATCTTCCTGTAGGTTCTGGCCTTTTGTATAGCGATACCGCCTTCATCTGCTACGGTTACAGCGAAATTCGTTTCACTTGCTGAGAAAAAGTGGGGCTCGTCGCTAAGCAATCTTAAAACCCCAATAACTTCAGGACCATTTTTAATGGGAATCACCAGGATCGATTTGATTCCTTCCCGGCGAATATCTTCATGGTAATTGACGCGAGAATCTGTAGTAGCGTCATAAACAGCGACCGGCTCGCCTTTGAGTACACTGAAGATTGAATCCTCGCGACTGATCGAACCTCGGCTGAGATAGCGCTCGGATAAGCCTGAAGCTGCGGCAAGTTCGAGTCTGTTCGTGGCGGGGTGAAGGAGCCTGACAGTACAGCCTTTTACCTGCAGGGTTGTTGGCAGTTTTTCCACAATAGCAGAGAGGATTTCATCGAGATCCAAGGTTGAGTTGACAATTCTTGAAATCTCTCGCAGTTCAGATAAAAATTTTACCTGGTTTTCCATTTCCTGAAACATTCTGCCGTTGGAAAGTGCCATTCCCACCTGTTCGGCAAGAGAAAGGGCAAAATTGAGTTCCTTATCTGTGAACTCTCTGGAGTTTTTGGTAAGCAGTCGCAGTATTCCTATGACCTGGTCCTTAAAGAGGATCGGTAGGGACATAGCACTTTTGATCCCTTCCTTTGAAATATATTGGCAACTGTCATGGTCGCAGGTCAGATCTAAATCTTTTTTGGCCATGGGCCGCCCCTCTTTGAGGGCCGCCATTACTTCTTTGGAATCGATGGTAGTGCGAGAGAGATACTCATCAGAGACACCCCAGGCAGCACCGAGCACAAAGCTGTCCGTCGTACTGTCAAGCAGTCTGATAGTTGCAGCATCAACTTCAAGCAAGTCTGGCAGACGCTGGACCACCAGGTCCATTACCTGTTGAGGGTCGTGGACGCTGCTGATGAGTCGGGTCACTGCCTGAAAAACCTCCAGGTAGTCGCCTTCTTTCTGATTTTCTCTCTGGCTCATTTTTATTTCTGGTTCCCGGGGCACAGTGCAAGTGTCATAGGAACCAGGTTCTCTATGATAGGGTAAAGTTTTTATACTGGCTGGAGTTCAACCAGCTTTAATGCATGCGTCGTGCATTTAGCTACACACGCAGGTTTGAGGCCAGCATCGAGCCGGTCCATGCAGAGATCACACTTCACCGCCTTGGCATCATCAGGATTTTGCACTGGAATATCCCAGGGACATGCTGTTTGGCAAGCCATACAGCCAATACATTTTTCCTGGTCAACGTAGACGATGCCGTCATCACGCTGGACCATTGCATCTGTCGGGCAGACTGGCACACAAAGTGGATCTTCACAGTGGCGACAGGTGGAAAAGGTGATTTCAGTTTTCGGAACACCACCAACCATCTTCAGCGGAGTACAGCTGATGTCGCAGAGGAAAGGACCGACCGGTAAACTCTTATTCACTTTACAGTGTACCTCACAACCGTGGCAGGCTATGCATCTGCGGGTATTGAGGTGAATCATATATTTTTTCACAGTTGCAGTCTCCTCTTGGTGTTACGGATACTCTTTTTCACATGGACAAAAATCTCACAGAGGTTGACGCCACCTCCAGCCTGATCCCAATTATCAAGTGCGCCAATCATCAGTTTCTGGTCGCTTACTCCAGCCATAAAGCTGCGGGTCTGGCGCGGGATTTCCTTGCCGAAACCATGTACAGTAAAGACCGCGTCGGGATGCACATGGTCTGTCACGTGAGCTGCGACGGTTGCATTGTATGAGTGGTCAGCAGAGGAGAGTTCCAGGAGATCTCCGGATTGTATACCTAGTTTTTTAGCCTTTTTTGTATGTATCCAGGCGGTGTTGGTGGGCATCAGTTCCGAGAGCATTGGGTTGTTCATGGTATGGCCCTGGGTGTGGACGGCAACCTTGCCATAGATTAAACGCAGCATGCCTTCTTCGGGTGCCTTGGGGCTTTCAAATGGTTTAAGCGATGGAAGTCCTGTCTTGTTCAGCTTTTCACTGACAATCTCAATCTTGCCACTTGGTGTCTTGAATTGACCGTCAAGATTTTCCCGGTCATAGAAGATCGGGCTGGTTGCCATTTCGACAAAACCTTTGTCTTCAAAGTCCGCCATGGTGTAACCGGTGGGCTCAAGCTGCCAGGCCCAGAGTTCTTCGATGTTTTTGAAGGGGAAGGTCTCATCAAGGCCGAGGCGATTGGCAAGACCTGTGAAAATTTCCCAGGAAGACTTGGTGTCGTATTTAGGTTCTACTGCTTTTCTTCTGAGGGCAAGGCGTGGCTTGAGACCTTTTTGTTGAACGATCGGAGTGTCACGCTCAAGATAGGTAGACTCCGGTAATATCACATCGCTGTACCAGCCAAATTCACTGTAATTAGTATCGATGGAGACCAGCAGGTCACATTTATCCATGGCGAGCTTCTGTTGCTCTGGATCCGGCATGCCGCTGAAAGGGTCATGGCGCATGGCAATCCACGCCTTGATCGGATATGGATCCTCTTTCAACATTCTGTTAAAAAAGAGATGGGCAAGTCCTGGGCCCTTATCAAAATGGGTGTATTCCCAACCGACACCATCACCACGTTTAATATCCGGTTTTCCACAGTCAATAGAACGGATGCCCTTCTTGCCAGCGTCACCTGCACCTTTGGGGATGAAAAGACCACCTTTCATCTCGATGTTGCCCATCAGCACGTTAAGGATGTGCATGGCACGACTGGCATAAAAGGAATCTTTATAACGGGCGAGATTCCAGCCTGGGTGAAAGATGACGTTTGGCCGGTCTGCGCCAATCTCTTCCACAAAGGCGAGAATGTCTTTTTCTTTTACACCGCATTCTTTTGCGGCCCATGCCGGAGTATATTCCTCAACGAAAGTGCAGAGATCAGCAAAGCCTGAGACATATTTTTCTAGAAAATCCTTGTCGTAATATCCTTTTTTAATGACCTGATGGATGACACCAAGGGCGAGAGCATAGTCAGTGCCTGGACGAACCTGGAAAAAGCGAGTGGCTTTTGTGCCGGTCATGGTCTGTCGTACATCGACATAGGTGAGTCGACCACCATTATCGAGCATGTCTAAGGTTTGATGATTTTCTGCAATACGAAGTGCAGAAAACATATCACGGCCGAACAAAACAAGGTGTTTTGCGTTTTTTATATCGTAGGCAAAACCTTTGCGCCCAACACCGTTAATTGAAAGACTGGCATGGTGGGTATTACGTCCACAGGTACAATCGTGGTTGGTATAGTTTGGGGAGCCGAAGGCGTGAATAAAGGCTTTGTACATTGCCTGCCAAGGACCGCCACGAGAAGAGAGGACAGCTGATTCAGGACCATACTCATCTTTAATTGTACGCATTTTATCTGCGACGTAATCGAGCGCTTCATCCCAACTGGCTTCCCGCCAGCGTCCTGCGCCACGGGCTCCAACCCTGATGAGTGGCTGCTGTGGCCGCTCATTGTCTTCAAGTAATGCCTCTCCTGCGGAACCCTTGGCACACAGGGCGCCGCCAAGTAGATGCGGGTTGCCTTCAATCCAGGTAATCTGGTTGTTCTCGGACTCCACGCGGATGGGACAGCGGACTGTGCACATGCCACACATGGAGTAGACTGATTTCTTCATGCAACTCTCCTCGGTTTCTGTTCTTGTTAATTAGCGGGCGAGAACTTCTGCCACTTTTTCTTCCAATTCTGTTTTATCGATCGGTTTCACACAGTATTCACCGGCACCAAGCTCAATCGCTTCACGCGCGGTTTCAATGGTCGGGTAGCCTGTGAGCATTATGACCTTCATTTCAGGACTAAGTTTTTTAAGCTGCTCCAGCACCTGAATACCACTCATTTTTTTGAGTTTTATGTCGAGAATAGCCAGGTCTACATGATTCTTGCCGGCGTAACTGATTGCCTCCTCTTCTTCGGTGAAGGTGTGTACTGTATGCCCTTTTTTTGTAAGAATTTTTTTGACAAGAATTACTGCGTCCAGTACGTCGTCTAATATTAGAATTTCCGCCATTTTACTGGTGCTCCTTGTTATTGACGTTTTTCGTTTCGGTAGCAGGAACGCGAATATGGAAGGCTGTTCCCTGTAATTGTTTGTGGGTTTTGAGGTCGATTATAGGGCTCTCAACTTCGATGGTACCGCAATGTTCCTGAACAATACCGTAGGTAACTGATAAACCAAGACCGGTGCCTTTACCGACTTCTTTGGTGGTGAAGAAAGGATCAAATATCTTGTTCTTGATTTCATCAGGAATTCCCGTGCCGGTATCCTGCACTGAGACGAGTACATCCTGTAAGGTCTTACCGGTCCAAATGATAATCTCGCCACCATCCTCCATAGAATACTGGGCGTTATTGAAGAGATTAATGAACACTTGATGAAGTTTCTCTGCATCTCCGTAAATCGGCGGCAGTTCTGGATTGAATCGGCGCACAATATTGATTTGGTGGATGTTGAGGGTGTGTTCGGTGACAGACAACACTTCCTCAATGATTTGATTCAGGTCGATAGGTGCTTTGACGCTTTCGGCCTGACGGGAGAATTTGAGCAGGTCTGCCACAATGCGGCGACAGGCTTTTGTCTGTCGTTCGACCACTTGAAGGCTGGTGGCTGTTTCGGAGTCTTCCTCAAAATCGTCCATCATCAACTGGGTGTAACCGAGGATTATTCCGAGTGGGGTGTTTATTTCATGGGCGACACCAGCGGCAATCTGACCGACGGATGCCATCTTCTCGTGGTTGATGAGCTGTTCGGTGATGGTTTTGATACGGGTCATATCCTTACCAATCCCTTCGCAGCCGATTATGTCACCGTTTTGGTCGTATATTGCGTTGGCAGAAAGGAGAATGTTGCGGGTAGTGCCATCTTTCCCTTTGCACTCCATCTCTAAATCACTGACAAAACCGTTTTCGTGCAGTTCGGTTAAATAATGATCGAGATCTTCATTATTATTGAAAAGATTGTGGAAATTCACACAGTTTTGTGGTGTGTCAAAGCCCAATAAACGTATGCCGCTGGTGTTGATGTTGGTAATTGTTCCGTTGATATCACAAAAATAAATAATATCCTTGGAGTTTTCAAAAAAATGGCGAAATTTTTTCTCAGATTCTGACAGGTTACGAGTTCTTTCTTCAACCATCTCCTCCAGGTGACTGTTGAGTTGCTGGAGTTGACCGGCACTTGTCGCCAGGTTGGTATTTGCTTCTGTGAGTTTTTCTGCTTTCGCCCTGATGGCCTTATAGGCTGCCAGACCTTTATGGTAGTAAATGGTAACGGCAGCGGCGGAGATCATCAACATGGTGTTAAAGCCGCCTGAAAAAGGAGAGAGTTGTTTCCAGGTAGCACTATGGTCGCTGTAAACCAATATAATACGGACCATGTGCCCCACACCTCGGGAAAGGGAAAAGGCAGCCATTGCAATACAGAAATAGAAAAGAAAACCCCAGATGAAATTGTTGGGTCGCAATCTGACGAGAGACCAGGCATACCACAGAGCCGTAAAGGTAAACAAAATAGCTAGAGCGGAGCCGAAAAACTCGACAGTAACGGCTGGGAGAAGGGGGAGGCCGCTCATTTGCTCTCCTCCTCAAGTGCTTCCAGATAGAAGGTTCTGAGGCTGATCACCAGGGCTAGTAGGGCTGGAACATTGAGGAAATGGTCCATCTTCGTGACGAAGTAGAGTGCTTTAATAAATGTTATAGGAGCGGCGAGTTGCTCATTCCAGCTATTTTTATCTATGAAATCGGTGGGAGAGAGATGGCTAAAAGCTTCGTGTCCGGCAAAGGCCAGAAGATTCCAGCAGAAGAGGAGTATGCAAAAGAGTCGTAGATATTTCCAGCCCTTACTGACTAATACCTGGGATCGGCGAGTATGCCAGTAGAGATAGGCTAAGGCCCCCATAAAAAGGGTATGTGCCATCTGGTGGACATAGATTCCCTCAGGGGCACCATGCGACTGGAGTGCCCATGCGCTCTCGGTTTGACCGAGCACGGTCAGAATGACTAAGCCTATGATTTGTATGTAATGATTTCGTCTCATTTTTTATTCCCAGTGTACTGATTGCACCTTCTATGCCTGTGACAGCAGCACTCTTGTAGATAAAATAAAACTAATATGTAATCAGTGTGTTATCTCGCTTGTTGTTGGTCTTTTAAGGGTGGCGTAGAAAAATATCTACCGATTCTCTCATGAGTGTGCAACGAAAATGTTGCAACGCTGACAGTCGCCTTCAGGGAAAGAGCCGCTCGTTCGGTGAAAAAGGTGGAGAAAGAAAAATATTGTAAGCTTCGAAAATGGGAGTTGTGGTGCAACGATGAAGATGCGTTTATCTAAAGATGTATAAAAATAGCAAGATAGATGGGTAAACAGTTTTGTTGGCTTGGTTGAAGTGCAACAAATGGGTTGCATATGGGTGAGAACGGATTGTGCACAGTGGTCTGAAAGAACCATCGTTTCCAGAAAGTACAGTAATCAGAAAATATCTCTCTGGAAACGACAGTTTTTATCGAATGTATATGTGTAAAAATTAACTGGTAATAGGGACGATAGTAATCTCTACCCTTCGGTTCGCGGCATTGCTGGAGGAGATTGGCTGACTTTCTCCGTATCCAACTGTCCTTATTCGTGACGGGGCAATACCCTGCTGAACCAGTGTGTTTTTAACGGATTCGGCCCGGCGCAATGAAAGCTCCTGGTTGTATTGTTCTGATCCTGTGCTGTCTGTATGGCCGCCAACCTCTATCTGTGTCTGGTTGTACTTGTTTAGGACACCGGCAATTCTGGCCATTTCCGCATGCCCTCCAGGTAAAAGCACGGCTGAATCATGATTAAAAAATGTCTCCCCTTTAAAGGTGGCAACCAAAACGTCCTGGCTGCGGCGAATACTGGAGGCTTCGGAGGCGGCCATGACATTTCTAAGCTCTTGCTCTTGATTGTCCATGTATTTGCCCACTTGATTTCCTGCTATTCCTCCGACCACAGCACCAATGCCTGCCCCTATGAGGGTGCCCTTTGTGTTACCTCCAATGGCCTGGCCCAATATGGCGCCGAGTCCTGCTCCCACACCTGTGCCGACTGCTGTTCCCTGTTTTTGGTTGGTGTCGAGGCTGGCGCAGGAGGTAAAGGTAAATAAGGTCAGACATATAGCGACATGTGACAGCGTTTTCTTCATGATCGTAGCTCCAATATTGAATTCACAATTATTTTTTTCTTTATTTATATCTCGTTATGTTCGGATGATCTGTATCATAGTAATAATGGCTGAAGTTGTCCATGGGGTATGGAGTAATTCACCACAGTATGTGGTTATATAAGGAGGTCTTTTCTAGTTTAATATTATGCCTGTTTGTGGAGTGTAATGCAAAAAAACGAAGCGTAAAACTTTTTTAGTGATCTAGGTGTGACTTGAGGTTTCTTATGCTATATCTTATATTTAATTGGAATATTACCTGAAATAGAACGCTCTCGTACCGAAGAGGCTGGAGAGAACGATATAGAGTGTCGTCCTCTCTCACTTCAGTGTGTTATTTCAATTCATTGCCATATTAATGATTTGTCTTATAGGTACATGTGAAGACAATTAGCAACCTAATAGGATTAGGTTCCTTTTGGATATGTTCTCTACGTACAATTAGCTATTATTTAACAAAAAAAGCAGACAGGTGACAATCATGAGTAAACTCGTAAAGTATTTTCTTATAGCTTCTGCGTCTCTTGGCGTACTTGTTGTTGCAGCTGTATTGATTGTCACAGCCTTAGTCGACGTTGAAAGCTATAAACCCAAAATTGAAAAACTGGTGACTGAAAAAACCGGTTACCCGTTGACTCTCGGCGGAAAGATTAGCCTCTCTCTTTTTCCCTGGGTTGGGCTGAGTTTTAACGATTTGCAGTTAGATAACCCCGAAGGCTTTGAGAATAAGACCTTCGTGCGCATCGATGGTTTTCAGGCACGGCTTAAGGTACTTCCTCTTCTCTCAAAAAAAGTTGAAATAAGTAGTTTTGTGGTCAACCGACCTGAGATATTTCTTGAAAGGGGGGCGAGTGGCAATTGGAATTGGCACAAATTAACCGAGGTTGGAAAAAAGTCCACGACACCGGTACCTCACAAGACCACAGAGCCTGCGAGTAGCGATAACAAAGTATTGCCTCCTCAGGGGAGTGAGGGTAACGGTGGTTTTGCCTTGCAGTCACTTGTTGTCGGAGAATTTTCCATAACCGAGGGCCGGGTTCAGCTCAATGATTTGGAAAATAACGTAAAACGTGAAATTTCAGATTTCACACTCCAGCTTGTCGATGTTTCCTTGGATAAACCAATCAAAATGACAATGGCTGCCGTGCTGGATGGAAAACCACTTAGTATTAAGGGCACAGCAGGCCCTCTCGGGTCGGACCCCATGGCAGGCAAAATCAATATGGATCTCGTGATTGGGGCCCTTGAAACTCTCAAAATTCAGGTCAGTGGTTACCTCGACGATATTAAAAAGAAAAAGGCCTACAAACTCGCTGTAAATGTAGAACCCTTTAGCCCCAAGGAATTGTTTTCAAACCTCGGCTTGAGCTTTCCTGTAACGACTACTGACCCGCAAGTTCTATCTAATGTAGCTTTTTTGGCGAGCATTGTTGGTGATACAACACAGGTTGTTGTTTCAGATTCGAAAGTGTTGCTAGACGATTCATCTATCAATCTAGACGTAACCGCTACGGAATTTTCTCGACCTGACTTGGCTTTTAGTATGGAAGTCGATTCGATAGATATTGATCGTTATCTACCACCTGCCGGGGCACCTTCTGGTCAAAGCAAAGCTAAGGCGAGTAAAGAGCCGGTGACAGCTACCGCATCGTCAGGCGCAAAAACTTCCAAGACCGGCGAGCAGAATAAAAAAATTGATTATGGGCCTTTAAGAAAACTGGTGTTGGATGGGACTGTGAAGTTAGGGCAGGTCAAAGTACATGGCGGTACTATCAACAACTTCAATGCGAATGTTACAGGGCGGGATGGTCTGTTTACTCTGAATTCTCTCGGTATGGAGCTTTATGAGGGGACCATTGCCAGCACCGGGAAGTTGAATGTACAAAAAGACAAGCCGACTACCTCCCTTAATCTAAACCTTCAAGGCGTTCAGGTTGGTCCCCTGCTGAAGGATTTCACCCAAAAAGAAATCATCGAGGGCATGCTTAAGGCAGAGGTTGCTGTCAATATGAAGGGAGATAATGGTGAGCTTATTAAGCAATCGTTGAACGGCAAAGGGGATTTGCTTTTTACGGACGGTGCCTTGATCGGGTTGGACCTCGCTCAAATGGCGCGAAATATAAAGTCAGGCTTTACCCTCGAGCAGCAGGGAGAAAAACCGAAAACTGATTTTGCTGAGCTGCATGCACCGTTTTCTATTACCAATGGCCTGGTAAATACCCCAGAGACCAGCCTACGCTCACCTTTTGTAAGAGTGATCGCCACAGGCGATGCTAATCTGGTCAATGAGGCGCTGGACATGAAAGTTAAGCCAACAATAGTAAACACAATTAAGGGACAGGGGGACGAGGAGAAGCGAGGTGGTCTTGCAATCCCGGTTCTGGTCGGAGGGACCTTCAAGGCACCTAAATTCAGCCCCGATCTAGAATCTATGGTTAAGGATCAAATACCGACTGAAGAAGACCTGAGTGAGATCCTCAAGACGGGAGAGGTTCCCGAAGAACGAAAAGAACAGTTGGAACAAGCTAAGGGGCTGTTGAAGGGACTTTTCGGGAAATAGTAATAAGTTTTCGATATTGTTCTCTTTAGTTGTTCGAGGACTAACAGTGTGTGAAAGTATTGTCGATATTTGTGAGAAATGCAACAGCACTTCAGGCCGAAGTTTTTTTCGATGCCATCAATGTTAAAACTCAAACAGAGGTATTCTTATGGCACAGAAACATATCCTTATGTTAGTTGGTGATTTTGTGGAAGATTATGAGGCAATGGTCCCATTTCAGATGCTGCTGATGGTCGGACACCATGTTGATAGTGTGTGCCCGGACAAAAAAGCGGGTGACACTGTAAAGACTGCTATTCACGATTTTGAAGGGGACCAGACATACTCTGAGAAGGCCGGCCATAATTTTATGATCACTGCGGATTTTGATTCAATTTCTGCAGGTGATTATGATGCATTGGTAATTCCCGGTGGTCGAGCCCCGGAATACCTGAGATTAAACAGTAAGGTACTTGATCTTGTACGTGATTTTAACAAAGACAACAAACCAATTGCAGCAGTGTGCCATGGACCACAGATTCTCGTCACAGCTGGAGTGTTAGATGGTAAAAAGTGTGCAGCATATCCCGCTTGCAGCCCAGACATAGAGATTGCTGGAGGGAGCTGGGTTGCCAATAATGACACTTTTTCCAACGCTCATGTCGATGGCAATCTCGTCACAGCCCCTGCCTGGCCAGCTCACCCAGAATGGATACGTAAATTTCTCCAGGTATTAGGAACTGAATTCAAGCTGTAATATTCTTCTATTTTAAATTTTCCTGCGTCAAAATAAGATCTAAAAAACAAAAAAGGCCTTACAGCAATTAAGCTGTAAGGCCTTGGAATCTCTTGGTAGCGGGGAGAGGATTTGAACCTCTGACCTTCGGGTTATGAGCCCGACGAGCTACCAGACTGCTCCACCCCGCGTTGAGTTCGACCACTATACACCCACTGAAAATATTGTCAACGGTTAATTGAGACTATTCTTTGGCTTTAAGGAATTCTGGGAGAATTCTGAGATTTTCTGGATGATCTCTTCCGGCAAACGTGTGAGCTTACCTTCTTTTGTGATGGCGGCGTGTACGGTATATCCCTTAACCAATAATTTCAAGCGATCATGACCTTCTTCTTTTCTCAAAATTCGGTAACTGAACTTGCATTTTAGTTTGCTCACTTCAGTAATTGTTGTCTCGATAATCAACAGATCGTCATAGACAGCGGGAGCCTTAAAACGGGACCAACATTCAATGACGGGTAAAACAAAGCCAAGCTTTTCTATGTCACTGTAGGAGCAGATCCACTCGCGCATCAATTCTGTTCTGCCGATCTCAAAGTAGCGGAGATAGTTGGCGTTGTAGACTACACCACCGGCGTCGGTATCACCGTACAATACCCTTACCGTCGTTTGAAAAATATGTTCAGACATGGTCTCCTGACCTGATTGTGCTTATTTCCCCCTGAGGGCGTTACTTAAGCAGTGAGAAGCTTTTCGATCATTTTATGACCGGCGTCAATACTGTTTTTTTCTGCCGCGTCGTGCTCTGTGCAGCTCTTCTCACTAAAAGTTAGTCCCGATCCTTTTACCAGTTCGCGCGAATCATAGAGCAAGGTAGGGACAGGGTCAGATACATGGGTCCTGAGTGCCAGAGGGGTGAAATGGTCCATGGTGACGACGACCCGGAAATCTTCATTGCGTGTCCGGAGGTCTTCTATAATCGGTTTAACGATGCGAGCATCAAAGTCTTCTATAGCGGTGATTTTATCAGTCAGGGAACCTTGGTGGCCGGCTTCGTCCGGGGCTTCCAGGTGAACGAAAACGAAGTCCTGTGCTTTAAGAGCGTCTATAGCAGCCTGTGCCTTGCCAGCGTAGTTAGTGTCAATATATCCGGTAGCGCCGGGGACGTTAACAATCGAAAGCCCGCCCAAGACCCCCAGCCCTTTTAAAAGATCAACAGCGCTGATCATGGTGCCGGTGATATTGAATCGCTTGGTGAGTGTCGGTACGCTGGGCATCTTACCTTCCCCCCAAAGCCAAACCATAGTGGCTGGATTTTTGCCGTCTGCAATACGCTTCTGGTTGACTGGATGAGTGGCAAGTAAATTTTTTGCTTTTTCCAGAAGCTCTTTCCAGGCCGGTTGGTCGAGATACTTCTGGAAGTGTTTGGTTATGTCTTGTTCAATGAAATCATGGGGAGGTACTGTAATAAAACCGGGATGTTCTCCCTTGAAAATCATAAGATGACGGTAACTCACTCCGGCTTTGAACGTAAATTGCTCGGTGCCGCAATTCGCTTCCAGATCGGCGATGAGTTGATGCGATTCTTCGTTGCTGATATGGCCTGCGCAAAAATCTCGCATGGAGACCTGATTGTCTGCACCGTTATCAAGAGTTACCATGTTACAACGAAAGGCGATCTCATCTGGTGCCAGCTGGATACCCATTGCTGCAGCCTCCAGCGGTGCCCGGCCTGTATAATACGCTGCCGGGTCGTAACCCATGAGTGACATGTTGGCGACATCGCTGCCTGGTGGATAGCCGTCTGGCACAGTATGGTTCAGAAAGAATTCTCCCTTCCTGCACAGATCGTCGATAGTCGGAATATTGGCCGCTTCAAGAGGGGTTTTGTCGCCTAATTCGGTGACAGGGTAGTCTCCCATGCCATCGCCGACAAGTATCAGATATTTCATAATATACTCTTTTTATAGCCTATTCCGGATTGAGAAGCCGGATCTTAACGGTTGGACCGGTGCAGACATCAAGAGCATCGATCTCAGCAATGGCTTTTTCAACGGCACCTTCGGTTGCGCGGTGGGTTCGGAAGACGATATAGACCGGCTCATTGGCGTCTCGTTCCTGCTGCATCATCGACCGGATTGAGATGCCGTGTGTGCCAAATATCCCGGTAATATTAGCGAGGACACCAGGTTGGTCGAGAGCTGTTATCCTGAAATAGTAAGGACAGACCAGTTGCTGCGTCGGGGTAATTGTCGGTTTGCCGATTTGGTCTGGCAGGTAGGAGAGGGCCGGAACCCGATTGATACAGTTGTTGACAATATTTCTTCCTATATCAACTACATCGGCTGCCACTGCACTGCCGGTCGGCATCATTCCTGCGCCCTGGCCATACAGCAACACGTCTCCGACCGTGTCTCCCTGAAACTGAATACCATTAAAAGCACCGTTGATGGTCGCCAGCATATGATTTTCTGGAACCATGGTTGGATGCACACGGGCCTCAACATGGTCGCCGTGGTTGCGGCTGATAGCCAACAGTTTTATCCGGTAGCCGAATTTTTTGGCAAATTCAATATCAATGGGCTGTATGCTGGAAATACCCTCAACGGTAATATCGTCGAGGTGGACGCTCAGGCCATAAGCTATGGTCATAAGAATGGCAAGCTTGTGGGCGGTATCGATACCTTCCACATCGTACGTTGGGTCAGCCTCGGCAAAACCCAGTTCTTGTGCTTCTTTTAGTACTTCTTGGAAAGGGGTGCCGTGATCGGTCATTTGTGAGAGGATATAGTTGGCGGTGCCGTTCATGATCCCCTTAATGTAGTTTATCCTATTGGCAACCAAGCCTTCTTTAAGTGACTTGATGACGGGAATGCCGCCGCCAACGCTGGCCTCAAAGCCAACCTCAACATTGTTTCTGGCAGCCGCCTGAAAAATTTCACTACCATGGACGGAAAGCAGGGCCTTGTTGGCAGTGACCACATGTTTGCCACTCTCAATTGCTTTGAGCATAAAAGTTTTGGCGGGCTCCATGCCGCCAATCAGTTCTACGACAATATCAATTTTAGGATCAGAAAAGATATCGTTTGCGTCTTTAGTCAGTGTTACTTCACTGAATTCATCGGGTAAGGTTTCCAGGGCAATGTCGGCAACCGTGGAGAGCACAAAGGTCGTCCCGGTCCTCTGCAGGAGACGTTCTTTTTGGGCAATTAAGGCGTTTGCCAGTCCTTTTCCGACTGTACCAAAACCGATTAAACCTACACGTATTTCTTTCATAATTATCAGTTACATTTTTTGGTTAATATTATCGCGTAAGCGAGGAGAAGATCGGGATTTCGTGTGCTGTCAGGTTCTTACTATTTTGAAGCAGATAGGTCTCTTGCCTTTTTAAAAAGACGAACCTTGCTTTACGGTACTTGTCCTGGTTTTCAACCGTATATCGGGGACAGCGGCATGATCGCGCATTAGCCATATTGCAATGCTCCAGAAAATAACCGCTTTCAAGGTGAAAGTCAAAACCTAAGCAGAGAGATTTTTATGGCTCGAATAACTATTTTGGTCTATAGTATTCAGCTTGTTACGATTCGGAAGGCAACTGTGTATCCCCAGGCTGTGAATAATCTGATAGAGGGGCCGCCTCCGTTAAACTGCTTAGTTAAACACGGTTTTTCCAGATAACGTTGTATTAATTGTAAAGTTTAAAAGGAGACTGAGATTATGGGTAAGAACATTCTGGTTTTCGGACCAAACGGTAGTGGTAAAGGTACTCAGGGCGCTATCGTACAGAAGAAATACGATATTCCTCATATCGAATCCGGTGCCATTTTCAGAGAGCATATCGGTGGTGGAACCGAGCTGGGTAAAAAAGCTAAAGAATTTATCGAAAGAGGTGATTTGGTACCAGATGATATTACCATCCCGATGATGGTTGCGCGTCTGCTAAAAGATGATTGTAAAGAAGGTTGGATCCTTGATGGTTTCCCTCGTTCTAAAGATCAGGCTATTACGCTTGCAGAGACCCTCGAAAAGGAAGGCCTCGCTCTTGATTATGTTATTGAGATCATGCTTGACCGTCAGATTGCTAAAGATCGTATCATGGGTCGTCGTCTCTGTGTGAATGATAATAATCATCCGAATCATATTGCTTTTGAAGCAATCAAGCCGGTGGAGAAAGATGGTAAGCTGGTTTGTCGTGTCTGTGGTGGCGATCTGAATACCCGTGCCGACGATCAGGACGAAGAAGCCATTGGCAAACGTCATGGCATTTACTATGACGAAACAACCGGTACCATGGCCGCTGTAAATTACTTTAAAAACACCGATGGTCCAAAGGTTATCTCTGTTGATGGTTCAGCTTCAATAGGGGAAGTTACTGAAGCCATTATGAGCGAGCTGTAGTAGTTGTGATGAGGTCAGAACATATCTGATTTCCTCATGTTTTTAATGTTAAAGGGCCTTCCCGTACTCCGGGGAAGCCCTTTTTGTCTTTAACGGCTAGTTTGATTTTGAAAGAAATAGCCAGTTATTCAAATTATCCTAACCTTACTTTAAGGTTGTTGTACAGTTGATTTGCTCCTGTCCGGTAGGTTGTGTTCAGGTGGATCTTTAGCAAATATCTGTCAGTTTTGACTATGGAAGAAAATACAAAATGAAGAAACCCGGAAGAGTGTATCTTGTTGGTGCCGGTCCAGGAGACCCCAGTCTCATAACCGTGCGTGGAAAAAATTTGCTTGAGCGGGCCGAGGTTGTTGTCTACGACTATCTTGCCAGTAAAAAACTTCTCAAGCATGCACCTGCAAGTGCTGAGTTGATCTATGTCGGAAAAAAAGGTGGGGTGAAGCATACCCATACCCAGGAGGAAATCAACCAGATGCTCGTTGATCACGCTCTGGCTGGAAAGACGGTGGTTCGTCTTAAAGGCGGTGATCCGTTTATTTTCGGGCGCGGTGGGGAAGAAGTGGAAAAACTGTATGAAGCTGGAGCCCCATTTGAAGTGGTGCCCGGCGTGACTTCAGCCACAGCTGCAGCAACCTATGCCGGTATTCCAATAACACACCGGGATTATACCGCCTCCGTTGCCTTTGTCACCGGACATGAAGATCCGACTAAAGAAAATTCTAATATAGACTGGTCAAAACTGTCCACCGGTGCTGGAACACTGGTCATCTATATGGGCATTAAAAACCTGCCTATTATTGTTGAAAACCTGATCAAATATGGTCGTGATCCTAAAACTCCGGTGGCTGTAGTTCGTTGGGCATCCACTCCGGAGCAGCGTTCTGTGGTTGGGACGCTTGAGACAATTACCCAGGTGGTGGCCGATGCAGAAATCAAACCCCCTGCGTTGATAATTGTCGGTGAGGTTGTGACCTTGCGCGATACTATCGATTGGTACGAGAAACGCCCTCTTTTCAGTAAAAAAATTATAGTTACCAGGACCCGGGAGCAGGCAAGTGACCTTGTCGCAGGACTCGAAGAGTTTGGGGCCAACTGTCTTGAATATTCAACGATTAACATCAAGCCCTTGGAATCCTGTGAGGTATTGGATGGCGAGCTTGAGCGGCTGGAAGAATATCACTGGATTTTATTCACGTCGCTCAACGGCGTGAAGTATTTCTTTGAATATCTCTACTCCAAAGGTATGGATGCAAGAGATCTGAAAGGACCTGATCTTGCCGTGGTAGGCAAAAGTACAGCGGACCTTCTCTTGCGTTACGGTTTGAACGCGGATTTGATTCCCAGTACATTTACAGGAGAAGGGTTGGCGGAAAGCCTTCTTGACCAAGGCGTTGAAGGGCGGAATATTCTCATTCCACGCGCTGTGCACGGAAGGGAAATATTGCCTGAAACGCTGCGAGGCGCTGGTGCCCAAGTGACAGTTGCACCGGTATATGAAAATTGCCCCGCTGAAGGTGATAAAGAGCTTCTTCGGGATGAACTCGAAAACGGTGGCGTGGAGATGATTACCTTTACAAGTTCTTCTACCGTACGTAATTTTCTAACAATGCTTGATGCTGAAAGTCAGGAAGAATTACAGCAAATGCTGGCGGGGGTCAAAATAGCTGCAATTGGGCCAATAACTACGAAAACTGTCACCGATAATGGCTTGAAAGTGGATATTCAACCAGAGGAATTCACCATTCCGGGGTTGATTCAGTCTATTGTGGAATATTACAGTGGAGATGGTAAATAGTACCACCTATTCTTTTAGGGCCGATAATCGACAAGGTAGTGGTCAGTTCGGTCGGCCCATCGAAAAGGACGAGGGAGAAGAAGGGGTTAGCCCGGTTGAAGCAATTTACTGCAAGGTCTGTGGCAGGGTGGTGACGAGTAAGGACCAGAAAATCGCGGTAAATGGTTCCCATACCCACACCTTCTTTAATCCCGCCGGAATAGTATTTGAGCTGGGGTGTTTCGGTACTGCTTCCGGTTCTTATAGCTCCGGCGAGGCTACTTCAGAGTTTACCTGGTTTGCTAATTATGTCTGGCGTTTTGCCCTTTGCAGGGGGTGCAAGAGTCACCTTGGCTGGTTTTTCGAAACCAATAGCTCCTCATTTTTCGGTCTCATTCTTGTAAACCTAAAAGAATGAATGATCCAGACATGTTGTTCTTCCACCTTCTTTGCTCAGAAGGTGGATCTGTTACTTGGTTTTTATAAGGCTGAGGAGATCTTCCGAAGTCATTTTCGCACTGATATCGCTCCCTTCGAGGAGGCTTCCGGCAAGGTCACGCTTTTCCTGATGCAGTCTGACTATTTTTTCCTCAATGGTGTTCTTGCAGACAAGCCGATAGATGGTAACTGGTCGGGTCTGGCCGATTCTATGGGCTCGGTCGGAAGCCTGATCTTCGATGGCAGGGTTCCACCACGGGTCCATATGAATGACATAATCTGCGGCGGTTAGATTGAGCCCAAGACCACCCGCTTTCAGGCTGATTAAAAACAGATCTCCCTGTCCTGCCTGGAAGTTATCAACTCGTATCTTTCTCTGTTTTGAGCTGGTGCTCCCGTCAAGATACTGGTAGCTGATGCCCCGCTTATCGAGATACTCTCTGATGATACTGAGGTGTCCGATAAACTGGCTAAAGACCAGAGCCTTATGTCGGCTGGACAGAAGTTCTTCAACCACTGAAGAAAAGACTCTAAGTTTGGAGCTTTCAACCGTGGTGTTTGCATCAAGAAGGCGTGCATTACAACAGGCCTGGCGCAGCTTCATGATTTCTGTCAGGATTTGCAGATGGCGGCCTTTCTTTTCTCTGGAGCTCTCCAGCATATCAATGGCATTCTGGCGCAAAGCTTCATAGAAATGTGCTTCTTCGGTGCTCATTTCTACGTCCAGAGTGACCTCGGTTCGAGACGGCAATTCTTCCAGAACCTGAGATTTAATTCTTCTGAGGATGAAGGGTCGAATAAGTTTTTTGAGTTTTAACTTGGCATCTCTGTCCTGAAAACGTTCAATGGGTACAGCGAAACGTTCATTGAAGCTATTAAGGTTGCCGAGCAGTCCCGGGTTGATAAAGTGAAAAAGGTTCCACAGTTCTCCCAGATGATTTTCGATTGGAGTACCTGTGGTGATGAGTTTAAACTCTGCCTGCAGTGCCATTGCAGCTCGAGATCGTTTGGTAGCAGAGTTTTTAATAGCCTGGGCTTCATCCAAAATGACCGCCTGCCATTTTACTTTAGCGAGGAGTTCACTCTCTTGCTGGAGGAGGGTATAGGTCGTAATCAATAAGTCAAATTTGCCAAGTTCATTGATGCTTTTTTCGCGGTCTTTATTGGACAGGAATTTAATCTTTATGGTTGGCGTAAACCGTGTAACCTCTGATTGCCAGTTGGTAGAGACCGAGGTCGGAGCGACAACGAGAGATGGTCCATGCTCGGCCAGTTTGAGAATAATCGCCAAGGATTGTATCGTTTTGCCAAGTCCCATGTCATCGGCCAGACAGCCACCGACGCCCCAGTGGGCCAGCCGCGCCAGCCATTCAAAGCCTTCCCGTTGGTAAACCCGGAGTTCTGCCTGGAGGGTTGAAGGGAGTTCCGGTTTGAAATCCTGAGCATCGCGGATTTTTTTAATCTGCTGCAGCCAGCCATGATCTGCATTGGTATTGGCCAGGTTTGCAACTTTTTCAAGCTGCAAGGCTGCAAGGGGGTGGACGAGAATTTCGTCACTTCCTTCATCCCCGAGACCTTCAGAAAATAAATTGATATCTCCCAATCGCTTTTTGAACTCTTGGGTCAGGGCAATGAATTGTCCGTCGCCGATTTCTACAAAACGACCGGATGATGTTTTGACTTTGGCCAGTAACTCTTTGAGTTCGACCACTTGTCCCTGGTCAAGGGTGAGTTGCCCGCTCATGGCAAACCAGTTCTGGCGGTTAGTCCGGATTTTGAGGTTGAGGTTATCCAGTGACACTTTATGGGTTATGGAAAGTTTTTCTCCTTCGGGCCACTCAATAACCACCTTATCCCGAATAGTCTGCAATTCCATCAAAGCCTGAAGACAATCGTCAGGATCATAGAGGTGCCATTCCCGGTCATTATCCTGCTCCATATCAATTGCTAAGTCCAGTATAGGGCAGAGTTCTTCGATGTCCCTGGCTTTTTCTTCCTCTAAGGCAAGGTTGCGCCGTGTCTGTAGGCGTTTGCCGTTGACTTCGGCCATGATATTTTCAACACCCTGGCCGGGTTTAAGGTAATGGCCGCCTTCTAGAAATGGTTTGACAAACATCTCGAGCCGAAACCCAGTGCCATATGGGATTAAATGCATATAAATGGTTGAATCGGCTTCAACGAAGCTGATATTACTGGTCTTCCTTCCGCTACTGTCTACAGCAATGGCTGAGTGGACAGTCATAAAGGAAGAGATGTTGCCGATAGCGGTAAGTACTTGCTCACTTGCCGCCATTGGTACGGTTATTCCGTCTTTGCCGGTAATTTGTGCGATACGTCGATGATTGTCGTTGATGTTGATTATTTTAACGCGGGTGGGAGTTTCGCTGTGGTAGTTAATGTTATCAGAGGTTATTGGGTGGGCAAAACAGATATGTAGGTTGTCGCCACGTTCTTCAACAAAAAGCTCCGGTTCTCCGGCAACAAATTCGACAGGGGTGAGCGGAGATTCTGCAAGGAAAAGGTTTGGGTGACCGATCATTGCCATCAGTGCTTTATCCATGTCGAAGAAAAAATTAACGCTGTGGGTCTCAGGATTGTTGGATTTTTTAATAGCAGCACAGATCCGGCGATCCTGTGAGGTGAGATAATTCAATCTATTCATCTTATAAAGCCGGGATAAAGAGATGGGTCTTCCTTTGCTCCACTCACCATCAGGGGTCATCTTTTGTTCTTTGGGGGAAATGGTTATTATTTTTCCTTCAAAAGAAACCATCCATATCATGCGAGTTGTCTGTTGAGGTGTTTCTGCCTCAAGACTGGTTGCATAAATAAGAGCCTGTAAGCTTCGTTTCCACGGTTCTTCCGGTTCGAGGATGGGGAGCAAGGGGACGATGGATGTCTTTTCCCGTAAAGCAGTGGTTGCAGAAAGGTATTCACTATCTTCGTGATTGATGGTAGCAAGAAGTTCACCGAGTATGACAGTAAATAAAGAATATCCCTGGTTGCAGGCTCGTTCGTAAAAAGAGGAAATTTCAGATTCCACATCGGGTTCGACAGTGCTGTTCAGCCAATATTGGCAGATACCGGCAATTGCAACAGTTAGAACGTTTTGCTTAGGCCCATCAGGAAGGTGAATCTCTTCGCCCTGCAGTCCTTTGTTGATGTGCGAATTGATTACGGTAGCCAGATAATTGTAAGAAGCATTTTCTCTGGCCCCCTGAAACAAAGAAAGGGCAATGCCGATGCTGTCGGCAATTTTGTAAAAATCCTCTTTTTTATTTACATTCAATTGTGCCAAGATATAAAAAATCCCAGCCGGTCCGAAAAAAGCAACCTTCTCGTCATTGCTGAATTTTTGCAGAAACAGGAGGTCGTCCTCAAAGGCGGTCAGAGCGTTTTCGCTGTCTCCCTCAAGAAACAAAAGAGTGCCGCGGGCGCCGGTGCCGTGGAAGGAGTCATTGTTGCTGGATATCAGATTTTTTGCCTCTGGTAGCCTGGCCCGAAATACAAGTTCATTAAAAAGCAGCCTTTTAAATGGTAGGCATTCGTCTGTTGTCAGGTTGCTAAATTCGTTACTGTTGGCTAAAAAATCGACCAACTCTGGATAATCGGAAAGTGTTGCCTGGCCGTACTGCAGAACGCTGCTCAGAAGATAAAATTGAAAAGATGTGGGGAGTGTTCTGAACCATTCGACGTCAAACGGCCGGGTCATGATCCGTACTGTGGGCGGGGGTTCAGCAACAAGCTCACCGCATTGGCTTTCTAGAAAATCCGAGGCATCGTCTATGAGGTCAAACTGCTGAGTGTAGACACCAATTCGCATTTCCCGCATTCCTCGCCAACATCTGATTGTCCATTTACCGTAATAGTAGGAGACGGGAGCTTCGTCTTGGATTGTCTTGGCAAAGATTTCAAAAGTCTGTTCTTTTACCGCTATTTTGCTGAGAACTTCAACTATCTCATCAACACATTGGCGATCCTTGGTGAGGAGGCCGAGTTGTTCAAACTTGGTAAAATAATGGCTGAGATTTGCAGCTGTCGGTTTATTGCCCCGTGGATTTTTAAGATCCAGTTTTCGCAGACAATTTACGATGAGCGTTGAGTGGGCGGGCTCATAGACGATTGAAAGTAATTGTAAGAGAGCTTGCTCGAAAGGCGAAAGCTTTTGGTACTGTTCGAGGAGGGTTACATGAGTTTGCATAGACGCCTGGGTAGTCTTGGCGGAAGAATCTTCCAGAAAATAACTTCGATAATTTTCGCACGGGCCGAAAAGAGAAGCAGTTACTATATCATTGTCTGGCGTCAATGAGAACCAAAAACTGAACATTTTTTATAATCAATGGCTAGAAAACTTCAGAAGAAATCGTTGCAAGGAAGATTGTCTGCGTTTACATGATACTTACGTAAAATTTTGGACAATTTAAATCAAACCCCATAGACGTTTGATTTTCAGTCTGCCTAATTATTGAACTGGTAAGAAAAGTAATTTATGCTGCAGTAATCGATTATATATGTTGGTGAGCGGGAAGGTTACCTGGTAACTTTGTTTTTTTCTAGGGGGATTCAGGAATTCCCTTAGCGGGGAATGATTTATCCCATGAAAACAGTGCAAAAGTGTGAGATGAGACGATGAGTGTATTTGGTTATATATTTATGACCTTGGAAGAGGAACACCTATTGACAGCAGAAGAGCAGCAGATTGCTCTTTATGATTATGCACAGTCTATTGGTTTAAAAATAGGAGAAATCTTTATTGAACAGGCAACGCCATTACAACAACCCTTCGGAGAGAGAACCGAAGGGAGTAGGCTTGTGTCGAGGTGTGTCTCCGGGGATTCGATTATTACTTTGAACGCTGCATGGATTCTAAGTTCGGCAGGTGAAGGCAATAAATTGCTCAAGATGCTAAGAGAAAATGATATTGCGCTTTACTGCATGGATCTCGGCGCAAACATCACTGTTGATGAGAAGCGTAAACTTGTAGTGTCTGAAGGATGTGCCCGGATCGTCGAAAAGCTATTGTCGGCATTGTCCGTATGTGAGAGCAGCCATGGTGGCGATGGTGAAGCAATCTTCAAATGTGAGAGTAATAAACATGGTAAAGCGATTCGGGCAACAAAAAGAAGTTTAAAACAACAAGGGAAATATACCGGTGGCCCTGTGCCTTTTGGCTGGGAAGTGAATGAGGAAAGAATTTTTGTCCAGAATAAAGAGGAGCAGAAGATTATCCGGGCGATAACAGAAATGCGGGGGGGCCGCTGGTCGTATCGTGATATTTCCAAAAAGCTGGACGCCGAGTACAACATTCAGCTCTCACATACACGTGTTCGGAGGATTCTGGACAGTGATAAAAAGAAAAAGGAAGCGTTTGCTGTGTTAAAAGACAAAAGGTGAGGCAAGGGGGCTGTTTCGACCCCTTGTTTCACCTTTATTCTTAATCAGCTCAGCTAAAATAAATGGCCTGCTGAAAAGAGTGACGGTACTTAGGTGAAAATCTCTAAAGACTTTGGTGTCTCGTTATCTCTGCATCAATTTCCAAATGACGCAGCCAGGCAGAAAGGAGCTGCTGCTGTTTGAAACGCATGAGAGTTTCCCGATACTTTTCAATTTCATCGCTTCCTTCTGGCATGGAGGGAATTTGCCTGTCGAGGAAAGAATAGATAAAAAAGTCATCACCGACCTTGCCAGGTTCTTCAGGAAACGGAGATGCTGGAGAGAGTAGGAGAATATCGGCCAGCAGGGCAGAAGGAAATGTTGTGTTCCCGTTTGGCTCATTCTGGGCGAGAAGTCCGGAGTCTTCAACGGTCAGTCCCATCTCCTGGGCAACAGTTTCAAGTTTTTGGTCTTCGCGAAGACTACTCAGCATTTCTTTTGCAGCCGCTGCACCCATTTCCCTGGATTGGGCTTTTTGGTAATCGGTTATGAGTGTGTCTCTTTTACTTTCAAAAGTAGGTATCTCGGGCTCTTTGAGATCTTCAGCAAAAAGGATTGCGTAGCCAGATTGCCCCTTTATAAGAGAACTCAGTTCACCTTTATTCAGATCAAAGGCTCTTTCCATGAACTGTGCATCGTCTTTGAGGTCAGCCGGAGCACTACTTCTTTGGAAAAAATCGGTCTGATTGATTTGCGTATCTGGGTTGGTTTCGACATATTTGGCAAGACTGCCTGCACCGATTATCCCCTCATAGGCGTCGTTGGCCACCTGAAACGTGAGACTTTCTGCTTCTTTTTGTTGGAGAATGCTGGTTATTTCAGCCGTGACTTTTTCAAGAGGATTGGTTGTAGCCGGCTGTATTTCTTCCAGTAAAATGATGTGGTAGCCGAATTGGGTTTTTACCACTTCACTAATACCCCCCACCTGCATGGAGAAAACAGCATCATCGAAGGCGGGAACCATTTGTCCGGCAGAAAAAGAACCAAGATCGCCTCCCGAATCTTTCGAAGGCCCCTCAGAATATTCTCGAGCAAGCTCACTGAAATTTCCACCGCTTTTAGCCAGTCCGAGAACTTCTTCCGCTTTATTGGCTTGTTGCTGATGTATCTCCGTAGAGTCTGCTTCAGTTGCCTTTAGTAGGATATGCCTTGCGTGGCGCTTTTCGGGGATCTGGTACTCTTTAATGTTGTTCTGGTAGTATTCCTCAATTTTGCTAGTATCAATTGCTATTTTGCTGCCAACACTTTCAAAGGTGAATACAAGATATTTCAGTTTGAGCTGCGGCTCGGATTTGTAGTTCTCTTTGACTGTTTCAAACCACGCCTTTAATGCATCGTCGTCTATAGTGACCTTGTCAATAAACTGATCGGGCGAGATCTGCACAAACTTGACGGCGACTTTTTCATTTTGCTGGCTATAGACCTCCTGAATCTCAAAATCTGTAGCTATACCAGCAAAATTGCCAATTTCTCGGGCAGCTACTTCCGACAATCGATCAAATCGCATAGAATCTTCAAATTTTGTTGGCGCCATACGGTTTGCGGCAAGTACAGTTTTATAGCGGTCTATGTTGAATACACCGTTCTCCTGGAACTGTACCATCTTTTCAATTATCTCCCGAATCTCCTGACCGCTGACCTGGAGGCCCATCTCTTTCGCACCTTGCCTCAAAAGAGCAGTTTGAATCAGCTGGTTTATGACCTGTTGTTTGATGCCGAAGGTTTCAGCAAGTCCTTTTGGGACGTTGCCGCCAAACTGGTCGCTGAGTCGTTGATATGCGTTGTCGTAAGATCGCTGAAATTCTTGGAAAGAAATTTCTTCACCGTTGACAACTATTGCAGCCTGCCGGTCTCCATTCAGGTTGGCACCTACACCCCAGAATATAAAGACCAAGGCAATGATTACTACGATGATTTGGATAAAAGTGGATTGAGCTTTTTGGCGGAGTATTTGCAGCATGAATTTATTGTAAGAGATTTTGGTTAACGTTTAGCCCCTTGGGTAATTATTCCCACGTTTTTGTACGAAGAGTTTATCGTAAGGGATTTTACCCCTTATGGGGGCATTAAAAAAGACTCAGATGGTGGAGTTATGAATCCTTGTTCGATGGGCGTTTTCACATTATGAAAACAACATTTCACCAGTAGCAAAAAACAATGACTTAATAATCTGTTCGATTTACTCTTTCTTTTTAACCTGTGCAAGTAAAAACCATTTTTCGATCTTTCTGTCATATAATATGATCTGTGGTGTTAATGTGTTACGTGCATGTAAAAACAAATAACAAGAAAGTTGTGAACATATGCAATAAAAAGCACTGTGATTATCGTGTTCTATTGAACTGATATTTTGGCGTGTGTTGCTCGTTAATAAGCATTGAAATCCATGACATTTATGTGTCTGAACACATGGAAGTAGTCGTTTGTCGTAGTGGTGTTGACTGCTGTATACTACTGTAATGTAAGGGGTAATTGTTTTGTTTTCCCGGTTGCTAAGTTGGCTGCATAAATGATTCGTCATTCACTTGACAAAATGGTTGTGCTATAGTAAAAAGCCGTAGTTAGTTTTGAATTATAAAACGGCGAAAGCTATAAAAATAATATTCTAAGGAGGTTTGTAATGCCAACTCTCGAACACAATGGAAGCAGCTTTGAAGTAGACGAAGACGGATTTCTACTCAAAGGCGATGATTTCAACGCTGATTGGGTTGATTATGTAAAAGGTGTTGAAGGTATTAGCGAAATGACTGATGAGCATCAGAAAGTGATTGATGCCCTTCAAGAGTACTACAAGAAGAACGGAATCGCTCCTATGGTTCGTATTCTTTCCAAGACTACTGGTTTCCCATTGAAGAGAATTTACGAACTGTTCCCTTCAGGTCCAGGTAAGGGAGCCTGTAAAATGGCTGGTCTGCCTAAGCCGACAGGTTGTGTATAATTAATACACGCTGAGGGTTTAAGTTTTAAAAGGGGATAATGCCTATCGGGCATTATCCCCTTTTTTTATTTTTGGCGGAATAAAACGATTTCTTTTGGAAGATATTAGAGCTTCTTGAGTAGTTTCTCCAGGATGGTCTGGGTCTTCTGTTTATATTCTTTTCCTGATATTTGGGCGCCTTTTAGTCCTCCCTGAAGATTGATTTCCATCAGGTGGCAATTGCCATCAGGGGTGAGTATGAGGTCGAGGTGGGCATAAGGGAAATTGCCTCGTTTCATGACCTTTCTGCAGAGGTTTAGCTGTTGCTCAGGTAGTGAGTATGGTCTCGAATTTCCTCCGCAATGCAAATTTTTCCTGAAGTTATATGGATTGATCCGTTCGTAAGCCTCAAGGTAATCGTCGAGAATGATCACCCGTATGTCTCGGCTATTACTATGGTAGGGTTGGATGACAAAAGGAAAGGAAAAGGATCCGTTGCTTGCGTGATTGTACAGGTCTTCAATGTCATTGAAAGTGTGTACCCCAAGGCCCGCGTTCTTTTTATCGCATTTTAGAATGACCCTCGAATGCTTTTGTTGCCGGTACAGTGAGGATGCATTGAGTAGTGCGTGTGTGTCGTAGATCGGCAAGGTCCCTGGGAGCATAAATTCACTAAAGATCCTGGCCTGGTAGGTTTTTGATCTACTTGCCATCTGCGACGATGCTGAGGGGATAAGATGTATTCCCCTTTCGATCAAATCGATAAGCAAGTGCTCTTCGCCTGGTTTCATGCGGATTCTTCCGCATACGATGTCGTTGTGTCTTAGCTGGTGGTAGCTGTTGTAGAGTGTTTGGTTGTTGCGGATAATGGTGGGGGGATCTGTCAAAAGATCATCTCCGAAAACCGTTGGTGGAATGAGGTCAGGTCCTCCTCGCAATTGCCGCAATAGAGTTTTACGTCGCCAAGAGATTGGGAACTTTTATTTTCAATAGTAAAGCTACCATCTCTATTTTGAATATAATGTGTTGTGGTGATGACGTCATCAGTGATCTCGAAAAATCCAGACTCGTTGCCACAATATGGACATTTGAGAAGGTTTCCTACTGTAGTTTTGTCAAATGGCATAAACGATGATCGCTTTTGCATCTTTTTCCGAGGTGAAGTTCTATTTAGAGACAACTTTTTCCACATTAATGGGGACGGGGGTCTTCTTGTCAACGCTTGTCAGATCCTTGGCCGATGCTTTGATTTCTCCCTGGATGGATGCTCCGGGCTCGACGGTCAGATTGCCTGCTTCAAGTTTGCCATGGATGGAACTGTTCTTTCTCGCAGTAAGCATCGTGGCCTTGACATTACCCTCAAGTGACCCATAGCAGTTGAAAGAAGAGACTTTTATGTCACCGACCACACTTCCAGTTTCGCTGAGGATGAGGTGTTCTCCTTCGATGTTGCCGTTAATTGTCCCGTCAATGCGCGCTTTTCCTTTGAATAGGAGCTCACCCGTGATTGTCATGCTCTTATCTATAATTGACGAAATGGCTTCGCTTTCGACTTTTTTCATTTCCTGTTCAACATTCACTGCTTTTCCAAACATACCCATTATTTCTTGAATCTCCTGCGAAGGATTGGTCTATTGGTCAATTTGCTGACTTTTAGAAAGTTATACGGGTTAATAGTTTTTTTATCTAGTGCTATTTCGTAATGGAGATGAGAGCCCGTTGACCTCCCAGAGTTGCCGACCAAACCGATGACTTGACCCCTTTGTACCTTGTCACCTTTTCGGACTATATATTTCTGCATATGGGAAAAGGAAGTCGTGTACCCGTTGCCATGGTCGATGAGTACGTAGTTACCATAGCCACCATTGCGAAATGCTTTTTTTACAACGCCATCTGCTGTGGCGTGAATTGGCTCTCCTTTTTTCCCGCGAAAGTCAATCCCTGAATGAAAGGCTGATTTTTTATTTAATGGATCTTGGCGCCTTCCGTACTTAGAGGTAATGGAACCTTTGACTGGCCTGCCGAAAGGCAGATAGCGAATAGCCTTGATGTATTTATCCGCTTTGAACAGGAGTTCGTCTTTATCTGCATCCGGTTGCTGGATGAAAGGACCACCGCTGTGTTTAGAAACATCGTTTTTGGTTTCTGGTAGTTTGATTCCGATATTACCAATGACTCTTTCAATTAATTCGCTTCGTTCATTAAGTTCGTCAACTGCGGTGGAGATGAGGTTTTCTTTTTCCTCTTTGAACGCAGTCGCTTGTTTTATGTTGTCGAGTTGGAGGCGGGCAACTTTTTGGTCGAGCTCACGTCGTTGTTCTTCAGTTAATTTATGCTGTATGGCTATTTTTTCATTGCTGCTTTGCAGTTCTTCTTGTAGGCCTGCAAGCTGGCTCGAGATTGCACAATTTTTGGTATAGAGAGAAAAAGAACAAATGCTGGCTATGGTGAGGATGATGAAGGTTACGGCCGACGCCGTCCCAACGATACAGATCTTTTTTCTTGTGCAAGGCAGCTTATAAACTTTTCCTCTGTCGCCGGCTACGATAATATGAAGCTGTTCGTCCATTACATAAATCCAAAAGAGTTGTTAATCAAGAAAACAAAAAGTATGATGTTAGTAGTTTATTGAAATAGATCACGAGAAGCAAATAATAAAAAATATATTTTGTATACAAGGCTGCAAAAAAATAATCAACATTAAAAACATTCCGTTGAGAGGCCTTGCAGCCTGAACGTTCTGTAATTATTGATTTAAATCGTCTATCATGAGGGGCTTCATGTTTCGTGAATGTCCCGTTTTCTTGTTTTATCTCCCGTTTTTCGGTCAGCTATGCCTAATCTTATTACCTGTAAATCTGTTTCAAAATCGTTCGGGGCCCAGACTCTTTTTCAAGATATCAGTTTGATGGTGAGCAGTGGCGACAAAATTGGTGTTATCGGGCCCAATGGCTCAGGTAAATCAACTTTACTCAAAATTATCTGTGGCTTAGAGGATTCTGATAGCGGGCAGCTTGTCCGTCAGAAGTTTGTACGCCTCAGTTATCTGGCGCAGGAGGATGTTTTTGATGATGCTAAAAGTATCAGAGATAATCTCATGGAGGCGTTGTCTATAGAGGACATAGAAGAGACGGAAAAATACTACCGGGTTGATATTCTGCTTAGTCGTGCTGGATTTCCGGATGACGACGTGCCTGTAAAAAACCTGTCTGGTGGCTGGCGTAAAAGATTGTCGATATGCCGGGCAATGCTGGCTGCTCCCGATGTGCTGGTTATGGATGAACCTACTAATCATCTCGATATTGAGGGCATTCTCTGGCTGGAAAAGATGCTTACCGGAGGAGCGGGTCCGTCTGCGTTCCTCCTGGTTAGTCATGATCGACATTTCCTTGAAAACTGTAGTAATAAAATAGTCGAGTTGTCGCCGGTGTACCCTGAAGGAACATTTCAGGTGCAGGGTTCATATTCGCACTTTTTGGAAAAACGTGAAGAGTTTCTTGCGGGGCAGCAGGAAGAGGAAGAGCGTCTTGCCAATAAAGCTCGCCGTGAGGTTGAGTGGTTACGGCGTGGACCGAAGGCGAGAACAACAAAAGCCAAATATCGTATTGATGAAGCCTATAAACTGACTGGTGAGCTGGCAGAAGTGAAGGCTCGAAATAGGTCTTTGTCCAATGTCCAGATTGATTTTGAGGCCACCGGTCGGAAGACCAAGAAACTGCTTGAAGTTACCGGTATTTCGAAACAGTACGGAGATCGCGCACTCTTTACCGGTCTCGATATCATACTTTCTCCCGGTAGCAGGTTAGGGTTGCTGGGTCGAAATGGCTGCGGTAAGTCGACCTTGATGAAAATCCTGGCTGGGGTCGATGATGAGTCGGGAGTAGTTCCTGATTCCGGGAGTGTGAAAGCTGCTGATAAAATAAAAATTGTTTTCTTTGATCAGAATAGGGAGACGATCGATCCAACCTTGACCTTGCGCCGGGCACTGGCACCGGATGGCGATTCTGTTATGTATAACGGCAGGTCGTTACATGTTGTGTCCTGGGGGAAAAAATTTCTTTTTCGTCCTGATCAACTGGAAACTCCTGTTGGTCAACTCTCTGGAGGAGAGCAGGCTCGCATTCTCATTGCCGGGCTTATGCGGCAGCCAGCTGATATATTGCTACTCGATGAGCCGACCAACGATCTTGACATTGCCTCCCTGGATGTGCTTGAAACGAGCCTGCTCGACTTTCCGGGTGCACTGGTGCTGGTTACCCATGATCGTTATCTGCTCGACCGGGTTTGTCATCGCCTCCTGGGTTTTGGGGGTAATAATGGCGTGACCTACTATGCTGATTATGAGCAATGGTTGAACGACCTTCCGGAGGCAGTGAAATCTCAAGAGAGCAGGAAGCAAAAGAATCCAAAGGCAGAGAAAGTTTCTGGGCAAAAAAATAGTAAAGGCCGTCTCTCATATATGGATCAACGGGAGTATGATCAAATTGAGGAGATGATTGCGGCTGAAGAGAGTCGGGTTGAGCAGCTGCAAGTAAAGATGGAGCTTCCGGAAATAGTCTCCAGCCCGGATGAACTTTCCCTGTGTTGGCAAGAGCTGGAGGTGGCACAGGCGGAGGTGGAACGTTTGTACCACCGATGGGATGAATTGGAAGGAAAATTAAGCGGGTGAAAATCGGGTGAAGGCTGCGGTTCTGTCAGATATCCACGCTAATCTTGAGGCGTTTGAAGCTGTCCATGCAGATCTCTTACAGCAGGGTGCAGATAGGGTAATTTGCCTGGGAGATAATATTGGTTATGGTCCAGATCCCGACGAAGTAGTTAGTCGAATGCGGCAACTTGACTATGTTTCTGTGCTCGGCAACCATGAATTCGCCCTCATGGATCAGCGTGGAAGAAGATGGCTTAATTTCCAGGCGGCCGAAAATAATGTCGAGACTGAGAAACTCCTGTCAGAAGAAAATAAAAAATATTGCAGCAATCTTCCAGCCTTTCTTGAATTTGAGAATGCCCATTTTGTTCACGCCTATCCACCGGCTTCACTCTTTCGGTATGTAGACAGGCAGTCAGATGATAAAATTGCCGCTCTTTTTGACTCAACTCCAACGTCTCTTTTTTTTCTTGGGCACTCCCACAGGCTAGAGCTTGTGACTGGCAAAGAAGGGGTGGTTAGCCGTAGAGCTCTAAAACAGGAAACAGTGTTGCTGATACCTGATGAAAAATATATTGTCTCTTGCGGCAGTGTCGGGCAACCAAGAGGTGGTGACAATCGGGCGAAATATCTCTTATGGGACTGTGAAAATCACCAATTAGAGGTGCGGTTTGTTGAGTATGATTATAAAACAACCATGGCAAAGATCAGAAAACTGGGGTTCCCGGAAATTTACGCTCTGCGACTGCGGTAGACAATGAATCAAATTGGAAGATATGAGGTAATCGGCCGTTTGGGACGAGGCGGCATGAGCACCGTTTATAAGGCTAAGGCTCCGGTCACCGGGCGTCTTGTTGCACTAAAGATCCTTCAGCCGAGAAACGAGATCTTTGTCGATCTGGTCGGCGAAGCTCGTCTGAAAGAAATTTTCGTTGAAGAGGCAAGGATTATGGGCAACCTCTCCCATGATCATGTGGCCAAGATCATTGATTGTGACGAGCACGAAGGACAGCCCTTTATTGTACTTGAATACTTTGCCCATTCTATTGGCGCCTTTATCGGTGAGTCGTACCGGGTCGAGGCTCCGTCACGGATAATCTCTGCCGCAAAAACAAAAACCTATCTGGTTCAGGCGCTGAAAGGGCTGGAACGACTGCATTTTGCGGGAATTATTCATCGTGATATTAAACCGTTTAACCTGATGTTAACCAGTGATGATCGGATTAAGATCATCGATTTTGGCTTGTCCCGTGTTCGGGGAGAGGAGAAGATGGCTATTCCCGGTATGCAGGTCGGTTCCCCCTACTATGCTGCTCCTGAACAGGAGAAAGATCCCAAAAAAGCAGATGGACGGGCAGATCTCTTTAGCCTGGGAGTTATGGGCTACAGAATGTTGACCGGACATCTTGTCGATCATCGGCAGGGTGAGGTCTTGCCGCCAAGTTCACTGAATCCCGAACTTGGGCCAGAGTGGGATGAGTGCATTATGAAAAGCCTGGCTAAAAATCCATCTCATCGTTACACAAACGCCCTGGAAATGCGTTTGGCTGCGGAGGCTTTGCCGCTTGCCGTGCAACAGCGGTGTGGGGAAGTTGATATTCGCCGTTCACAGGAGCTGTGGGTAGTGCCTGGCGAGGTGAGAAAGGATCCATGCAGGGTAATGTTTAAAGATATCCGGGAAGCGCTCGGCCTGGATGAATTACTGCGGCCGCTCCGCTATGCGGTGCAGGATTTTGAGGTCGTCGGATCGTTAGTGGCCTTTGAAAAAAACAGTGGCCTTTTCTGGCAGCGGCGTGGTTCCGGGTTTACTCTTAACTGGCAGCAGGCAAAAGAATATGTGTCTCACCTCAATAGTATTAGCTGGCAGGGTCGAAACAGCTGGCGACTGCCCACTCTAGAGGAAGTTCTCACCATACTTGCTCCACCACTGCACGGGGTGTCCTGTTCCAGTTGGCCACTTTTGGATAATACCATTCATTGGCTGTGGACAAGTGATCACTGTACCAAAAAACAGGCATGGATGGTCGATGTGGTGGAGAGTTTTTTTGACCGGCTTGACAGAGACGGTATTGCCTCTGTCTGTGCCGTGAGTTCCACCGAATAATCTGACACTTGCTTACCTTGTGTGTGAGCTCAGGAACTCTCCAATTTTTTCAAGGGTGTGAGAGATATCCTCGCGGCTGATTTCGAGGTGGGTAACCAGTCTCGTTGTCTGGCCAGGGCTGATGAGGATATCGTTTTTCTTTAGAAAATCTGCCATTTTTATGGCTTTTTCCAGCTCCATGCTAAAGAATACCATATTGGTTTGCGCAGGATCTTTATCCACCTGTAGCTGTTTGAATTGTGATAGTTCTTTTGTTAGAATTTCTGCGTGTTCGTGATCGATTTCCAGTCGATTGACGTTGTTTCTCAGGGCAAAGAGTCCGGCTGCTGCTAGTATTCCTGCCTGTCGCATGCCGCCTCCAACCATTTTTCTCCATCTCCTCGCCTGCTCTATGAAACTACTGGGGCCGCAGAGCAGTGAACCCACCGGTGCCCCCAATCCTTTTGATAGACATAGGGATACTGAATTGAAATGTTGCGTTATTTCCCGAACGGGGACGTTCTGTTTTACAACAGCATTAAAAAGCCTGGCGCCGTCGAGATGCAGGTTAAGGTTTTTCTCTTTTGTAAAAACTGCAGCCTGTTTAAGGTATTCGAGGGGCAGCGTCTTGCCGTTCTGGGTGTTCTCCAGGCAGAGGAGGCGGGTCTTTGCAAAATGGATGTCGTCCGGCTTGATCTTTTCTTCGATCTTGGTAAAAGACAGAGTTGAGTCATGTTCAAATTCTATTGGCTGGGGTTGGATGGAGCCTAGCACTGCGGCACCTCCGGCCTCGTATTTATATGTATGGGCTTGTTGACCAACGATATACTCGTTCACCTCGTCCACAGTGGACATGATGCCGATGAGGTTGGCCTGGGTGCCGCTTGCTGTGAAAATTGCCGCCTCAAAACCGAGCAGCTCAGCAGCATAACTTTCTAACTCGATAACTGTCGGATCATCCCGGTAGACGTCGTCGCCTACCTCTGCTTTTGCCATAGCCTGGCGCATTGGTTCGGATGGTTTCGTGACGGTATCGCTTCGCAAGTCGATTATTTTCATGATTTCTGTTCCTGGTTGTGGCCTGATTGAAAAAGTATGAGTACCTTAGAAATTCTTTTTCTTGTTTTGGAGGAAGAATTTCGTGAAGATACTTATCCCGCTTGTCGGGGTTAAACCTCTGTTGCGGATCTGGTCTCAACTTTCCAGGAACGCTGCGAGAGGAATTATTGGTTATGACTGAGAGCAAAGTTACAAGAGACAGGATAAAAAAGCGATGGGAAAAAATGAGGGGCTCAGCAGTTCACAAAAAGAGATTTTGGCTGAGGCGAAATTCGTTCTTAAGCACCTTTCTGAAGAAGAATTGTCGGTATTTGCCGAACTAAAAGGTGATTTGCCTAATATTAATGATGCCAACTTGCTGGAGTTTTTGCAGCTTGCTAACATCTTATATCGAGCCGGAGATCCGCTGATCTCTGATGACCAGTATGATTTTACCTTTCTCGAAGAATTGAGAAAAAGAGATCCCGATCACCCATATTTACATACCGTGGAACCAGAACCACTGGTGGGAGCAAAAACTGTTGAATTACCTGTTCGTATGCTCTCCACGGAAAAGGCCTATGAGATTAAAGTAATAGAGCGATGGGCGAAGCGGATTGAAAAGGCGGCGGGGGAGTGCGGGCTCGAATTTGAAAAACTCCTTTTTCGGGCTACCCCAAAGCTTGATGGTTTTGCCGCCTTCGATGACGGGAAGGTCCTCTATACTCGAGGGGATGGACGGCGTGGCACTGATATTACCAGGGTTTTTGAGCGTGGACTGCAGGTGGTCGGTGATGGCGAGCGAGGGCTTGGGGCAGGTGAAGTGGTTGTCAGTCGGAGCTATTTTCAAAAACATTTGGCGGAATTATTTGATAATTCTAGAAATTTTCAGGCCAGTCTGATCAAAGAAAAGGAACTTGAAGCACCGGCGGCGGAGGCAATCCGCCTGAAAAAGGCGGCATTTTACCCGTTTAGCCTGTTGCCGGGATGGGAGGGGCCGTGGGCGAAACTTTTAGCAGACTTTGAATCTATTATTGATGATCTATGGCAGAAGCTTGACTACGACATTGATGGAATTGTTATCGAGGTTTCTGATGATGCTATTAAGGAATTCATGGGAGCCACCCGGCATCACCATCGCTGGCAGATTGCTTTTAAGAGAAACACTGAAACGGCAGAAGTAGAAGTGCTCAGGGTCGTTGCCCAGACTTCCCGGTCCGGTCGAGTGAATCCGGTGGCGGAGGTAGAACCGACACGGTTGAGCGGTGCACTTATTAAAAGGGCATCGGCGCACCATTATAATATGGTACGGCAAAAGGGTGTTGGCCCGGGGGCCATTATCAGGTTGTCGCGCAGTGGTGAGGTCATCCCGAAAATTGAGGAGGTGCTTGTTCCGGTGAGTCCACAGATTCCGGAAAATTGTCCGAGCTGCGGTTCAACTCTTATTTGGGAAAATGACTATCTGCACTGCATTAATAATATGAGTTGTCCTGCCCAGATAACCCATGCCATAGAACACTTTTTTAAAGTCCTAGGTAATAATGATGGCTTCGGGCCTTCCTCGATCAGAAAAATATATGAGGGCAATATCAGGACAATTCCCGGGATATACGGTTTGGGAGAAGAGGACTTTGTCGCTCTGGGGTTCGGGCCTAAACAGGCCGAAAACATGGTTGCTCAGTTACAGAGAAGTCTGGGGGAGCCAATTGAGGATTGGCGTTTCCTTGCAGCCTTCGGTATCTATCGGATGGGTACGGGCAATTGTGAAAAATTGCTGAGTGTGTTTCCGCTTGAAAAGGTCTTTGGCCTGAGCAAGGAGGAGATTGTTTCAATTAAGGGTTTTAGTGAAAAGATTGCCGAGGCGATGCTCTCTGGGCTTGAAGCGTCGGCAGATCTTTTTGCGGTGATGTATCGGATGGGTTTTAATCTCATTGTAACGCCGGTCAGTGAAGGTGCAGAAGAATCTCAAGATGGCCCGTTGGCTGGTAAGTTGATTGTCTTCACCGGAGCCATGCAGCAAGGCAGTCGAGAGGAGATGAAGAAGTTGGCCAAGGAGCTTGGTGCACGGGTGGGCAATTCTATAACCGGTAAAACCGCTATGTTGGTCTGCGGGGAGAGGGTTGGGACGGCCAAATTAAATAAAGCACAGGCACTGGGAGTGCAGATTCTTTCAGAAAAAGAGTATCTGGTCTTAGTGAAATAAGTTAGTGGTGAGGAGGGTGGCCCGCACCGCTAACTTATTTGTTGTGAGCTACTTTGGTGGCTCGACAAGCTTGCCCGCCTTGGCTATATTTTCGTGGGGGACCTCATCTATAAAGATAAGGACGGCCTCTGGCGGCTTGTTGGCTTCCTTGCTGATCACCTCGGTAACGCCCTGGCTGATATTTTGTTTCTGTTCTTTGGTGAGGGTTCCGGCAACCCGGATATTAACATAAGGCATGATGATTCCTTGGGTTATGGTATTGAGTGTTGTTTAGCACGACAAAGGAGGTCGTTTCGACCACTGAGGTCAAATGTACTCACTTTTGGGTCTGGAAAAAAGGGATAATTGTTGTTGAAGACCTTCATTCTGCTTATTTGCACCATATCTTATGAAATTCCGAAATAAAATTAAATTACTAAGTAATTTCTTACTGTGAGGGGACAATGCATATTTTAGTGACTGGCGGTGCGGGATATATTGGTAGCCATACCTGCCTTGAGCTTTTGGATGGCGGTAATCAGGTAACTGTGGTCGATAATCTTTCCAATTCCAGCCGGGAATCGCTGAACCGCGTTGAGCAAATGACCGGCAAAAAGATTTCTTTTTTCGAGCTAGATCTACTTGATCGGGCAGGTTTGGAAGGGGTGTTTTCTCAGTGTCAGGAAAAAATCGATGCGGTAATTCATTTTGCAGGAAAAAAAGCGGTTGGGGAGTCGGTGGAAAAACCCCTGCTCTACTATCACAACAATATCACTGGAACCCTGGTTCTTTGTGAAGTGATGGCTGCCCATGGCGTGAAAAATATAATTTTCAGTTCCTCGGCAACAGTTTATGGTGATCCGGCTACTGTTCCGATCACCGAGGATTTTCCCCTTTCCTGCACTAATCCTTATGGGCGTACCAAGTTGATGGTCGAAGAGATTTTGCGGGATATATATATGGCGGATACCGACTGGAATGTTTGTCTTCTTCGTTATTTTAACCCGGTTGGCGCTCATAAGAGCGGACAAATAGGAGAGGACCCTGATGGGATACCCAATAATCTGGTGCCGTATATAACCCAGGTGGCTGTAGGTAAACTTGCACAGCTCTCGGTCTATGGTGATGATTACTCAACTCCTGATGGTACCGGAGTCAGGGACTATATTCATGTGGTTGATTTGGCTCTCGGCCATGTTAAGGCCCTTGATAAATTACAGCAAAACCCTGGGGTGGTTGTTTATAATCTCGGAACAGGAAAAGGGTATAGCGTGCTGGAGATGATTCAGAGTTTTGCCGAAGTGAGCGGTAAGAAGGTATCTTACAAAATAGTTGCTCGCAGGTCGGGAGATATTGCAGCATGTTATGCTGATCCCGGTAAAGCCTTTCGAGAACTCGGCTGGCGGGCCATGTATGGATTGCGGGAAATGTGTGAAGACTCGTGGCGGTGGCAGGCAAATAATCCTCAAGGTTATTTTCCATAATACATTAGATAGATACATATTTGGGTCTTTCTTGAGACCGTCTGGCTCCTTGGGGCGCTTTTTCGTGCCCCTTTTTTAAGGTTTTAGTTTCCTGCGGAAATTTCCTGTTGTTGCTTTACCCTCCTCTCTTTCACAAAAAAAATACCTCATTTCTATAGGTTGTACGACAACGTGGTCCTTATTGGTTTTTCTGTAGTAAATCTTCAGGAAAAATGTGCATATTATGCTAGTGGTTTCGCCAGTATGAGGTATGTGCTGTATTTATCAGCCAAAATAGCCTTGCACTTCCTGGGTCTCAGTGGTAGTTTTTCTGAAACTTTAACTAGAGGCACTGTTTGCACAATGCGACTAAATGAATATTCAACGATGATTTTTGGCTGCGGGAACGTCATTATGGGCGATGATGGGTATGGTCCATCCGTTGTTGATGAATTAAATGCCCACTATGAAATCCCAAAGGATATACAGGCCGTCGATGTCGGCACCTGTGTGCGGGAGTACTTGTTTGATTATCTCCTGACAGAGGAAGGGCGACCCCAAAAAATTATAATTTTGGATGCGGTGGATTTCCCAGATCGTTCTCCCGGAGAAGTCTTTCAAATATTGCCAATTGAAATTCCGGCCAAAAAAATCCATGATTTTTCTCTTCATCAGTTTCCTACAGTAAATTTACTCCAGGAGCTTGAGCAGAACACCGGAATAGAAGTTCTGATCCTTGCGGCTCAAATTGAGTACATCCCTGAAGAGATTGCCCCCGGGCTTTCGCCTGCCATGTCAAAAGCTGTTACAGAAGCGTGTGAAAAAATATCACAAATTCTTTCTCTTAATGTCAAATGAGGTGACCTTTTATTATGTATGAGTTTAAAGTCAGCGAAATTGCAGAAGAATTTGGGGTTCATCGAAATACCATAAGGAATTGGATTAACGCCGGTACTCTTCCCGCCAAGGAAGGTCCCGGGCGCAAGTACCTTATGAAATTTCATGATTACCAGAAACTCTGCGAAAAGTTTGGGCGTGAACCGCATGTCCATCCATCTAACCATGTAAGTCCAAAAGCCCTCGGATCTTTAGAGGAAACAGACAGAGAACCGCTGCTTATTGATGGCCATAAAAGTGAGATCGCTATTGACCCGTCATGGGCCGATTCCTGTCTTACTTGTGGGACCTGTGCAAGCGCCTGCCCTATTGCTGGCGTTGATGGGCTTGATCCACGTAAGATTGTCAGAATGGCTGTGCTGGGGATGGACAAAGAGCTGGTTGACTCAAGCTGGCCATGGAAATGCACCATGTGTGGCAAGTGCGAAGAATCCTGTCCTGCCAATATTCAAATTGTTGCCCTGATGCGTAAAATTCGGGGAACCAGAAAACGATCAGAGGTACCAGGCCCTATCCATAAAGGCGTTACCATGTGTCTTGAACGGGGTAACAACCTGGGTATTCCAAAAGATGATTTTCTATTTCTTTGCGAAGACCTAGGGGAAGAACTGGCAGAAGAATCCTGTCCGGGGTTTAAGACCCCAGTCGATGTCCATGGGGCAAGGGTGCTTGTTACCGTAAATTCGAAAGAGCCTTTTGCTGAGCCGGACGACATGAAGTGGTGGTGGAAAATATTTTATGCCGCCGGTGAGTCCTGGACTATCCCTTCCGAAAACTGGGAAGGTGTGAACTGGGGACTTTTCTCCGGGGATGATGCGTCAATGAAAACGGTTGTCGGCCGAATTGTCGACAACATGCGGAGGCTGAACTGTCAGGTTCTCCTCCTCCCAGAGTGAGGCCATGCCTATTTTGCAACCCGGTCCGGGTTGAACAGATGGTACCCTGAAGCACTCAAAGAGTTCAAGATTGTCACCGTTTTTGATCTGCTGCTCGAATATATTGAACAAGGAAAAATACAGCTGGATAAATCGGTACATAATATTCCAGTGGCCTATCACGATCCATGCAATTATGGCCGCAAGTCCCTGAAGGCCTTTGGCCAAGCATATTTCGAGGAAGGACGAGCGGTTACGAGTGCCTGTTGTGATGATGTGCGTGAGCTGAACCCCAATCGCAATGGTGCATACTGTTGTGGTGCCGGTGGTGGTGCCTGGGCTATGCCCTATTCAGGCGAGCGGGTATTTTACGGCCGGGTTAAGGCCCGACAGATCACCGAATCTGGAGCTGACTTGATTGTTGCTCCCTGCCATAATTGCAGGGACCAGATCATGAAATCCCTTAACAAGGAATATGATTTGGGGATTGAGGTGAAGTACATCTGGGAACTTGTTGCCGATGCACTGATTATGCCAAGCAAAAGCTAGCATTCCAGAGTGTCTAGAGACGTGCAAAAAATCGAAATATCCTGACGTTTGTTAGGGTGTTGGTACTGATATAAAAAATTGAGAGGAGACGGGTCATGCTGGACACCAAAAAAGTTGGGTCGGTAATGATTGTGGGAGGTGGAGTTACAGGGATGCAGGCTGCCCTGGATCTCGCTGATTCCGGATATTACGTATACCTTGTTGAAAAGTCTGGCGCCATTGGCGGCGCCATGGCCCAGCTGGACAAAACGTTCCCAACTAATGATTGCTCGATGTGAATCATCGCGCCAAAGTTGGTTGAGTGCGGTCGGCACTTAAATATTAAATTGATGACCCTCAGTGAAGTTACCAAAATTGATGGTATAGCTGGGGATTTTGACATAACCGTAAAAGAAGCTCCTCGTTATGTGGATGTGGAGAAGTGTATAGCCTGTGGGGCCTGCACTGAGAAATGCCCTAAGAAGGTAGACAGCGAATATGATGCGGCAACTGGCAAACGCAAGGCTATTTATGTGAAATATGCCCAGGCGGTACCGCTTAAGTATCAGATTGACGCTGATGCCTGTATTCGTCTCAAAAAGCCTGGAGCCTGTGGCTTTTGTGAGAAGGTATGTGACGCTGGAGCGATAAACTTTGATGATACGGAAAAAATCCACCAGCTAAATGTTGGTGCCGTGGTCCTGGCTCCCGGATTTGAGGCCTATGATCCAACGGATGCAGGTGTCTGGGGTTATGGTGTCTTTCCTAATGTCATCACCTCCCTGCAGCTTGAGAGATATCTCTCCGCATCGGGACCAACTGAAGGTCATCTGGTTCGTCCCTCGGATAAAAAACCGGTTAATAAAGTTGCTTTTCTGCAATGTATAGGATCAAGAGACGAAAACCTCTGCGGTAATGGCTATTGCTCTTCAGTCTGCTGCATGTATGCAATAAAAGAAGCGGTGATCGCTAAAGATCATGCGCCGGGACTGCAAACCTCCATTTTTTATATGGATATGCGTACCCATGGCAAGGAGTTCGACCTATATCTGGAACGGGCAAAAGAGGATTCGGGAGTGCGCTTTGTTCGTTGTCGTGTCAACGGCGTTGAACCTGATGGTGCGAGCGGAGATCTTCGACTCAGCTATGTCAATGAAGAAGGACGCCAGCTGGAAGAGTTCTACGATATGGTCGTGCTTTCCGTTGGGCTGCAAACACCCAAGCATGTACTTGAGCTGGCCAAGACAGCCGATATTAAACTCACCGCCGATAATTTTGCAGCGACCTCAGACTTTGCCCCGGTTCAAACCTCAAAAGAGGGCATCTACACCTGTGGTGCCATTTCCGGACCAAAAGATATTCCTCAGTCGGTTGTTGAGGGTTCAGCGGCTGCGGCGGCGGTTGCCGATCTACTGGCTCCATCCAGATTTGAATTAACATCTGAACCTACCTTTCCTGTCGAAAAGGATATTTCCCTCGAGGAACCGCGTATCGGCATCTTTGTCTGTCATTGTGGGTCAAATATTGCCGGAGTTGTTGATGTCGCGGCAGTGGAGGAGTACGCGGCAACCTTGCCGGATGTGGTCTATGTGGAGCGGAATCTCTTCTCGTGTTCTCAAGATACCCAGGAGATGATCACAAAGCGTATTCAGGAACAAAATCTGAACCGTATTGTAATCGCTGCCTGTACACCACGTACCCATGAACCACTGTTTCGGGAGACTTTGAAGGCGGCTGGTCTTAATGAATATCTCGTAGAAATGGCCAATATCAGGAATCACAATTCCTGGGTGCATACCGATGATCCAAAATCGGCAACGGCTAAAGCCAAGGATCTGGTGAGGATGGCTGCTGCCAAAGTAACATTTGGCGATTCCCTTAAGCCGATCTCCGTACCGATTACTCAGAAAGGTCTGGTTATTGGAGGCGGTGTCGCAGGGATGACCTCCGCTCTCAATCTGGCTGAACAGGGCTTTGAAGTACATCTGGTTGAAAAGACTGATACCCTAGGTGGTAATGCCCTTAATCTCAAACACACATGGGCCGGAGAACATGTACCTACCCAGGTGGCGAAGCTTGTTGATAAGGTGATCTCAAACGAAAAGACCATCATTCATAAGGAATGTACGGTAACTGCGGTTGATGGTTTTGTTGGTAACTTCAGGTCGACAATCACCAGCCGAGATGGCATGACCAAGGTAATTGAGCATGGCGCCGGCATAGTTGCAACAGGAGGGGATGCCTATGTGCCTTCGGAATACAACTACGATTCTATAACCGGAGTTGTTACTTCGGTGCAGTTTGATAAGCTTTTTGAGCTCAAAGAACAACATGTGAAAAAGGCCAAGAGGTTTGCCTTTATTCAATGTGTAGGCTCCAGGGAAGATGGAAATATGTACTGTTCCAAGGTTTGCTGCACCCATTCGGTACAGTCAGCCATTGCCTTGAAAAAGGAAAATCCAGAACGTCATGTCTATATCCTCTATAGAGATATGCGCACCTATGCGCAGCGTGAAGCTCTCTATAAACAAGCAAGAAAGCTCGGCGTAATTTTTATTAACTATGAATTGCACGGTAAACCAAAGGTCACTGAGAAGGGTTCGGCTATTGATGTTGAGGTCTGGGATCATGTACTCCACCAACCTCTGAAGATCGAGGTGGATATGGTCATTTTAGCTACAGCAATACGACCAAAAGAAGATGCTGCAGAGCTTGGCAAACTCTATAAGGTTCCGGTGGATGGACAGGGCTTTTACCAAGAGGCCCACGCAAAACTAAGACCAGTTGATTTCTCCACCGACGGGATGTTTGTCGCAGGGCTGGCTCACTATCCAAAACCAGTCGATGAATCGGTTGCGCAGGCATTGGCTGCTTCGGCCAGGGCTGCAACACTGCTTTCCCAGAGTCATATCTCGCTTGATGCAGTCAAAGCAGCCGTCGATGAGAATTATTGTGACGGTTGTGCAATCTGTGTTGATGTCTGTCCATATAAGGCGATCTCTTTGATTGATAAACCAGCTGGCGATGAAGCTGAAATCAGCAAGGTGATCACCGTTAATAAAGCACAGTGTAAAGGTTGCGGTTTGTGTCAGGGAACCTGTCCCAAGCGGGGTGTGTATGTTGCCGGATTTACTATGAAGCAGATCAGTGCCCAGATTCAGGCAGCACTTGCTGTCTGATTTATATCTTGACCCCGACAAATGAAAAAAATGTCGGGGGAAGTACTTTCAAGAGATTCTTTTTAAGAAACAAGAAAAGATTTCCTTAAGTACTCAATAGAATCGAAAGCTCTTCCGGCCGCACATAAACGTTCACCTTGTGCGGTTGGAGGGCCTCTTCGAAATGAACTTTAAAGTGAGAAGGAGTTGATCACATGAGTTTTGAGCCTAAAATTGTTGCATTTTGCTGCAACTGGTGCTCCTACGCCGCAGCTGATCTCGCGGGAACTGCAAGGATGCAGTATCCACATAATGTGCGGATAATTCGAGTAATGTGTTCAGGGATGGTTCATCCAGAATTTGTTATGGATGCTTTGTCCCAAGGGGCAGACGGGGTTATGGTACTTGGCTGACACCTCGGTGAATGTCATTACCTGGATGGTAATTATAAAGCTATGACTCGTTCCGACATGATTGTTGAATTGTTGGAAGATTTTGGATACGAGGCCGAACGGTTCAATTTGACCTGGGTCTCATCGGCGGAGCCTGATAAGTTTGTTGCTGCGGTTTCAGAGATGACAGCACAGATTAAAAAATTAGGCCCGGTAAATGGCCAAGACGCCTCGGTGGCATAAAGGGAGGGAGATATGGGTGTAACTACTGCGATGGAGTGGTTGGGATCCTGCTCGGGGTGTGAGATTGCCATCCTGAACATCGGTGAAGATCTCATTCCGATAATAACTGAGGCTCTGGATATTGTTCACGCACCTGTTTTGATGGACCACAAGTATTTCGGTCAGTGCGGAGAAGGGATCACCTTGACTATTCCGGACGCTGTTGTTGGAATTGTCACTGGGGGAGTGAGTAATCATGAGCACCTTGAAGTTTTAGAAGAGATGCGCGAGAAGTGCAAAGTGTTGGTTGCTCTTGGCACCTGTGCAACCCATGGCGGAATTCCTGCTCTGATGAACGGCCAGGACCGCGCAGAAAGCTGGGAGGGAATTTTCAGCACTGAGACAACAGATGCTGGCGCGAAGATACCAAATGTTGAGGTTCCTGCACCGCTTGATCGGGTCTATGCCTGTGACGAGAAAGTGAAGATAGATATGCAGCTGCCTGGTTGCCCGCCTAATCCTGCGCTGATTGCTGAGGTCCTGATGTCACTTGTTGAAGGCCGAGACCCGGTCCTCCCAGGTAAAAGTGTCTGCGATACCTGCCCTACCAAGCGTGAAGGAAAAGGGACATTGGAAAAAGTGAAACGGTTTATCACCAATGTCGACTTTAAGCCTGGGGCACCAATTGACGCGATGCGGTGTCTGCTGGAACAGGGTTATTTATGCCTGGGACCGGTAACTGCTGCTGGCTGTGCCAAGCGTGGTGCGCCGAGTTGTATTAGCGCCAGGGTGCCGTGTCGGGGATGTTTCGGACCTGTTCGGAAGGACGGGAATCAAATGTTAGATATGATGAATGCTCTTGCAAGTAATGGAATTGACTATAAATCAGTGATTGACCGTCGGTCGATACTGAGATTTTCAGGAGCCCATGGACAACTTCGACCGGTTAAAAAGCGGGTCGTGGAGGAGGATTAAGATGGGAAAGGTTATAAATATTGCGCCGGTTTCCCGCATTGAAGGGCACGCTAAGATAGCCATACACCTAGGTGATGATGGCAATGTGGATGACGCATTTCTGCACATCCAGTCCCTGCGCGGGTTTGAAAAATTTATCGAGGGCAGGCCTGCTGAAGAAGTGCCTCGGATTGTCAATCGTATTTGTGGAATTTGTCCCTGGATGCATCATCTTGCCTCCAATAAGGCCGTTGACGGCGCTTTTGGAGTGACGCCCACCGAAACAGGTCATAAGCTACGCGAGATGTGTCAGGTCATGGCCCATATTAACGATAAGATTCTGCATTTTTTCTTTCTGGCGGCACCCGACTTCGTTTTGGGCCCGGATGCAGACTACTCAGTTCGTAATGTTATGGGAGTAGTGAAGGCGGCACCGGAACTTGCTACCCAGGTAGTTAAGATGCGACAACTCGGGCAAATGATGCTCGATAAGTTCGCTGGAAAGGCCATTCATCCGATTGCCGGAGTTGTTGGCGGTTTTGCCAAGCCGATGGTTGAGGAGGAGAGAAAGGAGCTGCTGGAAGGAACCCGGACTCTGCTCGATTTTTCCACCTATGCCCTCGACTATGCCATTGAAAATGTGTTCAGCAAGTACATGGATGTTATCGGTGAGCTTGGAGTGATAAAAACCGGTTTTCTGGGGACTGTTGATCGAGAAGACGGTGCGCTGCGCCTCTATGATGGAAAGTTGCGGTTGATGAAGCCTGATGGCAGTTATGACGATTTTGAAGGCGATGAATACGTTAACTACCTTGGAGAGCATGTTGAGCCCTGGGGCTATTCAAAGATGCCCTATGCCAAATCCTGGAACGAGGGTTTTGACATGGATCTTGCTGCGCCAAAAGGGATTTATCGCTCAAATACCCTGGCGAGAATCAACGTCTGCGATAAGATCGCAACACCTAAAGCTCAGGCTGCCCTCGAAGCGTTCAGGAGTTCGTTTGGTCGCCCGGCTCAGCAGACCTTACTCTATCACTATGCCCGGCTCATTGAAATGATCTATGCCTGTGAGAGAACTATTGAGCTGCTCGAATGGGAGGGAATTACCGATCCGAAGGTAAGAGCCAAGGTCACCCCAAAGGCTGGCAGGGGTGTTGGGGTTGTCGAAGCTCCTCGGGGAACCTTGATTCACGATTATACTACCGACGACAATGGTTGTATTACAAAGGCCAATCTTATTGTTGGTACGACCCATAACATTGCTCCAATGAATATGAGTGTTAAACAGGCAGCAACGACTCTTATTAAAGACGGGGTGTATAATGAGGGTCTGCTTAATCAGGTGGAAATGGCGGTGCGCGCCTACGACCCCTGAATGTCCTGCGCAACTCACCGCCTGGATGGCGGCATACCTGTATCAGTAAGTATCGTAGATTCAAAGGGAAAAGAAGTTGACAGAATAGTCAGCTGACGGACCCCCGCATATCATCTGCTATAGGCTTTATGGGCAGGTGATATGTGTGACTGGTTTCTGACAGATACAGAAAAAAAGTATTACAAAAACAATAAAGTGCAGGGTTAAAGCTGGTTTGCCGGGTTAAGGATGTTAGAGGCAAATGAAATGATTTATCTGTTGCCGCTTTATTGTTTTTTTTGGCCGATAATGTAGTATACACAAGTAACTTATTTGTGTTCCCTTCAGGGAATGTCGATAATAGTGCAGGAGGCTACAATGCCAAACACACGAAGAGTGCAGGTCCGAGCAGAAAATCCCAGTGGTGCATGCGGCAAACTGGATCACATGACCATTGATGAATTGAAAGCACGAGCTGTTGGAGATGATTTTGACGGCACTTGTCCTGCTTGTGGCAAATTTCATTTGACTCGAGCCGAGATTGAAAAACTCGAAAGCGAAAGGGTGATCGACTCTGAGAGCTATAAAGCACTGAAAAGTGGGGCGGTAGCCTCAGAGTAATTTTCAGTCGCTTTTTTTTGGGAAATTTAACTCTATTTTTCCCAAAAAATAATTAGGCGGCAGGTGAAAGATTCGCTTATTTTACCTGGGTTTAGAGGTATATTGAATGGAAGCTGGTAACGTAAGTAAGGATCTTGATCTCCCAAAAGCAATGCTTGAGGAGCTGCATCATCTTGTAGACCGGCCCATACGGCTCATGGTGGCTTGTGGTACCCAAAACCGAGCTATTCTTAAATATGGACTTCGCCAGCTTTTACCTGAAAATATAGACCTTGTGGCTGGACCTGGTTGTAGTGTCTGCGTTATGCCAGCTGGGCATATCGATGCTTTTGTTAAAGTCGGTATGCAGCCTAATGTTATAACCGCCGCATGTGCTGATTTACTTCGTGTCCCCGGCAGCAAAGAGTCTCTTGGCTCAATTAGGGAGAAAGGCGCCAGGGTTAAGATTATATCTTCACCTATGGATGCGTTAGATCTTGCCCGCCGGGAACCTGATTATACTGTTGTTTATCCTGCTGTAGGTTTTGAGGCAACCGCTCCGAGTGTCGCAGAAACGATACTGGAAGCAGCTCGATTGGGAATAGTAAATTTCTGTGTTATTCCTTCGATCAGGTTGCTCCCCCCTACAATTGATATGCTGATGTTAGATCCGGATCTCAATATCCAGGGACTGCTCTGTTCTGATCATATTAATACTATTTCTGACACCGAAGCCTATACAGAACTTGCCAGGAAACATAATCTTTCCTGTTATATTGCCGGTTTCGAGGCAATCGAGATCCTGGAAGGAATTCTCAGCTTGGTCAAACAGATACGTAGGGGAGAGTCAGTTTTTGACGATACCTCCGCGTTCATCTATTCTTCTGAAGATAATAAACGAGCCAGGAAGCTGGTTTCTGATGTGTTTTTTGCAGTGGATACCGATTGGCGAGGACTCGGAACTATAGAGCGTAGTGGTTTTGTCATTCGTGATGAGCTCTCGTTGTTTGATGCCACCAAAAGATTTAACGTCAGATTTAAAGAAGGTCAGGAATCTTGCATGTGCCAGTGTAATGCAATAATTACAGGTCGTGGCCTTCCTCCTGACTGTCCGGCCTTCGGTATGGTTTGCACTCCGCAGTCACCTATCGGTCCATGCATGATATCCGACGAGGGTATCTGTTATTCATACTTCAAGTACAATGTCCAAGGCAGTCGGTCGTTCTCGGAATAAGAGGTAGCAACTCAATGCATGAGTTTTCACTCGCTCAAGGGCTGCATAATCAGTTGCTTGATCTTGCCCGTGAGCATCGGGTTGCCAAAGTACTACAGGCAGAGGTCTTGGTTGGTGGAGAATCCGGTATTGTTGTCGAATCCTTTGTCTTTGGGTTCAATGTTCTGGCTGAGCAAAGCGAGGTGACGAAAGGCATGGCTCTTGTCATTGAATCGGATTCTGGAGCTGATTTGATACTTCAGAATGTAAAACTTGAATAGTGTCAATGTTCTGCCCTGCTGCCTTTCTCTGTTTTTGATGTTTTAGGCTAATATTTGAATGACTAATGGTAGTTATGTGTTGGGGTAACTATGGCTAGGTACGAGTTATAGAGGAAATAGCAGGTCTGATAATCCAACAAATAAAAAGAGTAAGGCCCCAATGTCAAACAGGTTGCCAAGACTGCACACATTTCGTCTGCGATAAACCTTTTGATTGCCTGAGCTAGGTGAAGGGGGAGTTGCTTTTGGATGGTTTAGGTTTTCACCAATGCCAAATAGTATAAATCCAACGAATATATAGCGAAAGCCTTCTGCAATGTGCGGTGGGAGTGCGAGCGCAAAAATCCCACCAAACCCAATCACGCCAATTCCTAAGAGTATGCAAGCGGCGATATAGAGAGACGGAAATCGTTTACTTGCATTAGTCATGATTTTCTCCTTAATTTATAGGCATTTCAGCCATTTTCTTTATTTTATCAACTTTAGTTACCCTCTACAAGTGGCATTTTTTATGTAATATTTTTTATATAGAGGATGTACTTTTTTCAGAGTATTGGAAGTCTAAAAAAACATATTTCTAATAGGTTACTGACGTTTCAGTTGAGAAGTGCAGTTGGCATCAGGTATTGCAATAGATGTGCACGTACTGATAGAAAATAACTATTGGACAATATGTCAAAAATTCGGCACCCTATGGCTGTTTTTGAGCTTGACTCTGCGCCATATGTATACGATTACTTCAGGTTAATGGTAAATGGACGGGAAGAACAATTCTAGAGATATGCTGCTGTGGCTGGACCGATTTGGCAGATGGACAATCAGCGTGTTTTTTTTGGTTGCTGCTGTCCCCAAGCTATTTAATGTGTCTGGGTTTGCGGCCGTGATTGATGCTTACGCTATTTTGCCTGACGTTCTTCTCCTACCTACTGCTGTAGTTTTGCCAGTTGTGGAAATATTACTTGCAGTCGGATTGCTCTTTAACCGTTTGAAAAGCAAAATTGGTATTACTGTCGTGCTCTTGTTTTTCATTATTCTATTATCTTATTCAATCTCGCAGGGCTTGGATATCGATTGTGGTTGTTTCGGCTCTGAAGACCCTGAATTTAGAGCTTTCAAAGGCCTTAAGGTGGCTCTTGTAAGGGATATTGTCATGTTGGTGCCTCTTGCCTACTCATTTTGGTACCACCGCTACTGTCAATCAACGATTGGTAATCGTGAGAGGATTATACCTTAAGAATAATAGTCTTGTTTTCCTCTATGAGAGGGGACTGATAAACCTGTACAAATTTAGCGATTAAAAGGGTGAGGATTATGAAAAAAATTGTGATCACTGCAGTAATGCTGATGTTTGCCGCCTCCAGTGCCATGGCTTTTGGCACTTCCAAGTTTAAAGATGAAGTGGAAAAAGAAATTGGCGCTGTCAAACTAACGAGAGAGGTCGAAAGAGGTGGGTATGGCCTTATTACCACTGCTGAATTGAGTGAGCTCATAAAAAGTGGTCAAGATGTGCTGATCATCGATACCATGCCCTATGATGCGAGTTATAAAAAAGCGCATGTTCCAAAAGCCGAACAGTTTCTCTTTCCTATTCCCGACATGGCGGAATGGGATATGGATGAGACAGAAGGCAAAAGTCAGGAAGATTATCGGAAACTCCTTGGTCCGGATAAAGACAAAAAAATTGTTGTGTATTGCGGTTTTGTCAAATGTACAAGAAGTCATAACGGTGCTCTCTGGGCTAAAAAAATCGGTTATAAAAATGTATACAGGTATCCAGGTGGAATTTATGCATGGAAGGGCGCTGGAAATGAGGTCGAAGCCGTGCAGTAGCTGATAATTTTTAAATTTTTCGCGCTATAAAAAAAGGGTGTGTCAATCTTTTCAAGATTGACACACCCTTTTTTATATTTGTGGGTCCCACGCTGGAAGAGAACAATGCGTAATCGCCACTCATAACTATTATTTAGATGGGTGATTAAGCCTATTTGTAGGATGTCATGAAGCAGCCAATAGGGATACTCTTGTTGATGTTGTTGTTTTTTTCTAATTAAGCCTTACAGTTAGCACTATTGTGGTGTTCGTCAGTATATTCAGTTATCAGGAGCAAAAATGAAAGCATCTGATCTTTTTATCAAGGCTTTGGAGGCTGAAGGCGTTGAATATATATTTGGTATTCCAGGAGAGGAAAATCTCGACCTTCTCAATTCACTTAAAGATTCCTCGATAAAACTCATCCTCACCAGGCATGAACAGGCGGCAGGGTTTATGGCCGCGACCTATGGTCGGTTAACAGGCAAGACTGGGGTTTGTCTTTCCACCCTTGGGCCAGGTGCCACAAATTTTGTGACAGCTGCGGCATACGCTCAGCTTGGAGCAATGCCGATGTTAATGATAACAGGCCAAAAACCGATTAAGTCAAGCAAGCAGGGACTCTTTCAGATTGTCAACATTGTTGACATGATGAGGCCCCTGACAAAATACACCCGCCAAATTGCCAGCAGTGCCAATATTCCTAGTCGAATTCGAGAAGCTTTTCGCCTAGCCGAGGAAGAGAGACCAGGTGCTGTCCATCTGGAGTTGCCTGAGGATATCGCCAGCGAGTTGACCCACGCGGAAGTTATTGAGAAAAGCATCTACCGGCGTCCTCTTGCAGAAGGTAAATCGCTTGAAATGGCTGTGGCCATGATTCATAAAGCTAAACGACCTCTGCTGCTTATCGGGGCTGCCGCCAATAGAAAACAGTCCAGCAAAATGCTGAGAAAATTTGTCGACAAGACAGGCATTCCCTTTGTGAGTACTCAGATGGGTAAGGGCTTAATTGACGAACGACACCCCCTCTTTCTGGGCAACGCTGCACTTTCGGCTAACGATTTCGTGCACCGCGCCATTGGTCACACTGATCTCATCATAAATGTCGGTCATGATGTAGTCGAAAAACCGCCTTTTTTTATGCAGCAGGGCGGTTTCAAGGTCATCCATGTAAATTATCTGACCGCCGCGGTTGATCCTGTCTATTATCCTCAACTCGGAGTAGTCGGGGATATAGCTAATTCGGTCTATCAGCTGGCAGAGTTAGTCCAACCTCAGGCCCATTGGAATTTTAGTTATTTTCAGGATATAAAAGCCGCGACAGAGGAGCACCTGCTTGAGGGAATAGCTGATGACCGTTTTCCGGTTTATCCTCAACGGTTGGTGCACGACCTTCGCGAGGCAATGCCAGATGATGGCATTATTGCACTCGACAACGGCATCTATAAGATCTGGTTTGCCAGAAATTATAAGGCCCACCTCTCCAACACTGTTCTTCTTGATAATGCCCTGGCCACTATGGGCGCAGGTTTGCCATCGGCCATGGCTGCCAGAATTGTCCATCCAGGCAGGAAGATTATCGCAATCTGCGGTGACGGCGGTTTTATGATGAACTCTCAGGAACTTGAGACAGCGGTCCGTTTACAAATGGATCTGGTCGTCATCATCCTCTGTGATAATGCTTATGGCATGATCAAATGGAAACAGGCGCATATGGGTTTTGACGATTTTGGTCTTGATGTGGGCAATCCTGACTTTGTCCGTTATGCCGAAAGTTACGGCGCATTTGGCCATCGCTTGTCCGCAGCGTCAGAATTTATCCCGCTGCTTGACCGCTGTTTTGCGACTCCAGGAGTACACGTTATCGAGGTTCCTGTTGATTATTCAGAAAATGATCGAATTCTCAATAGTGAAATAAAGGAAAAAAGCCGGTTTTTATAGGAGCTCAACCATGAAGCATTTCGATCTGATGGTACCAGGAGGTGTGGCGACCGGAGCAACCCTCACAATAACCGCTCCGTTTGATTTCTCAAAGATTGCTACTGCTGAGCTGGCGGGCGCAGAAACAGTAGAGGTGGCGCTGGCAACCGCCCATCGGCTCTATAGGCAAAAGGATGGCTGGTTATCTCTGCCCAAACGGCTGAGCATTCTGGAAAAAGCAGCAGAACTAATGCAGGAGGAGTTTGATTCCCTGGCGGTTTCTGCAGCAGAAGAGGGAGGAAAACCTCTGGTTGATTCTCGGATTGAGGTGGCGAGAGCCATTGATGGCTTGAAACTTTGTATCGAAACGATGCGCACCGAAGGCGGTCATCTTATCCCCATGGGGGCAAATCCGGCTTCAAGTGGTAAGCTTGCTTTGACTAGCTTTCAACCAATTGGTGTAGTGGTGGCAGTCAGCGCTTTCAATCATCCGCTGAACCTGATAGTTCATCAGGTTGCGCCGGCTGTGGCCACAGGCTGTCCGGTTATTGTTAAGCCAGCCAGTAAGACGCCAATCTCCTGTTTTCGTTTTGTAGAGATTCTGCGTCGTGCGGGCTTGCCCGAAGAGTGGTGCCAGCCTCTAGTCATTGGTGAATCGTCCCTTGCCACCAAACTGGTGACTGATTCCAGGGTGGCCTTTCTCTCTTTTATCGGTAGTAGCCGGGTTGGTTGGATGCTGCGGTCAAAACTTGCCCCCGGAACCCGTTGCGCTCTGGAGCATGGCGGGGTGGCACCTGTGATAGTTGCTGCAGACGCAGATCTGGAAATGGCAGTTCCTAAATTGGTTAAGGGCGGTTTCTACCATGCTGGTCAGGTCTGTGTTTCTGTGCAGCGAGTTTACGCCCATGCCTCGATTAGCAACGATCTTGCTGAGAAAATTGCCGGAGCAGCTAGAGAGCTCGTCGTAGGGGATCCGACATTGGCAGATACTGATATCGGTCCGCTGATTGATCCGACCGAGGTGCAAAGGGTAGATGATTGGGTGAGAGAGGCGGTTGCCGGAGGTGCAAAATTGCTCTGCGGTGGCAAGAAACTCTCCGAAAGTTGTTATGAGTGCACAGTGTTACTCAATCCCCCTGAATCAGCCCATGTCAGTCAGATGGAAGTATTTGGGCCGGTAGTCTGTGTCTATTCGTATGATGAAATGACTGAGGCGATCACCAGGGCAAATCAGCTGCCATTCTCCTTCCAGGCAGCAGTCTTTACCTCAAGTATAGATACAGCCATGCAGGCTTATAAAGGCGTTGATGGCTCGGCTGTAATGGTAAATGATCATACCGCTTTTCGGGTCGATTGGATGCCTTTTGCCGGGCTCAAGGAGTCAGGGCTGGGAACGGGTGGGATTCCCCATACGATTCGGGATATGCAAGCGGAGAAGATGTTAGTCCTCCACTCCCCTGAACTATAACTAAACACTTGTAATGGGATAATTAACGACATTTCCGTGGAGAAAAGAACGTGGGCAAATCAGTACATAAAAAAAATGAATACCAGGGCTTTGAGCAGGGACCAATCAGACCGCCCAGTGAAGCGAGCAGTCTGCTCATTCGTATAACCCGTAACTGCCCCTGGAATCGGTGCACCTTTTGCCGCGTATATAAAAGACGTGATTTTTCTCTGAGATCCGTAGAACATGTGCTGGAAGACATTAACCGTGTGCATCGCTATGTGCTGGAAATCCGCGAATGTGCTGCCAAAAGTGGCAAGGTCTATCCAGCTGATATTGACCGGCTTCGTTCCCTTGACGGGAAAGTCGACCAAGCTGCCCTGGGTGCTGCTCTGCAATGGGCCGCTTCTGGAATGCGGTCGATTTTTCTGCAGGATGCCAATAGTCTCCTCATTAAACCGGCGCGCCTCATTGCTATCCTGCAACATCTGAAGCATTGTTTTCCATGG